>Ga0316604_10000110_pt1 | contig 134346 bp, 125 predicted proteins | sample OWC_soil_day20_C_FD_207650 | JGI IMG/M metagenome (GOLD analysis project Ga0316604, IMG submission 207650) | Wetland soil microbial communities from Old Woman Creek delta, Ohio, United States - OWC_soil_day20_CT | ecosystem: Environmental > Terrestrial > Soil > Wetlands | place: USA: Ohio... | reverse complement strand
CCTTCAACCTGCTGATAGCAGAGCTCTACTGACGCCAAAATTAATAGCCTGCTTCCGCAATGGCAAGAACAATAGGGGGAACACAGTTTTCCATTTTGATTGGCCGCTTTCAGACTGCGGCTAAGTCCGCGTTAGACACGAACCTGCCCTCCCCGGCCTACGGAAGCGGACATTCGGCATCACTTGCTCCTTTGGGACCTTTGCTACTTCCACACCCGGCCAGTTAGGGCCTTATTACTCTGCGATATCGATCAGTAGGTTTTGAAGAAGTAGATGGTGGTCAACGTCGCGCCGACGGCAATCACCAGTCGCCGTAGCCAGATCGCCGGCATGCGCTTGGCAACCGCTGCACCAGCCATGCCGCCGATGGTCGCTGTACCCAGCGCGACTAGGGTGTGCGGCCAACTGATTGCGCCGGCAACCAGAAAGGTCACTGCTGCGATGCTGTAATTCACTGCGGAAGTCAGATTCTTCAAGGCATTGAGTTCCTGCATGTCCTCATAACCTTGAATGGATAGTGCAGCCAGAGTCAGGATACCCATGCCGGCACCAAAGAATCCGCCGTAAATGGCGACGATAAGTTGAAACAAGGCCCCTCCAATACCGCCACCGGGCTCGCCGGTAGACTCAGCTCCGAAGCGCCGCTTGCCCCATGCGACGAGCCGACTGACCCGGGCACTGAAGGCAAACAAGCTGGTGGCGACCAGAAGTAACCAAGGAATCAGTGCCGAAAAGGCAGCATTTGAAGTAGAGAGCAGCAGCAAACCGCCAACGAGACCGCCGATGACGGATACGGCGATCAGCAAGATGGCCCAGCGCCCGTGGCGCATGGCTTCCTTGCGATACGCCCAAGCGCTGGACAAGCTGGCTGGCCATAGAGCGACCGTATTGCTGGCATTGGCCGTAACGGGCGGCACTCCCGCAGCGAGCATGGCCGGGAAGGAAAAAAAGGTACCTCCACCAGCGATAGCGTTCATGCCTCCAGCCAGGAATGCGCCGAGGGCAACGAGAAGGGCTTCATTCAGCGTCATCTTATTGGGTCACCACAAGAAAATTATTGGTGATTCTGTCCAATTTGCCGCCCGTGCGATAGTGTGATTTTCCCGTACGCGCTGCGACTGCCGCTTAGTCCTTGCCATGGTTAATCAGCTGATCAGCTAAGTTCGGCGATGCGCAGCAAATTGGTCGTGCCAGACCTACCGAAAGGCATGCCAGCCGAGATCACAACGCTTTGCCCTCGTGAAGCAAAATGCTGCCTTCTGGCCGTTTCGCAGGCCAAGTCAGTCATTTCAGTCACATCGACAACGTCATGGCACATGACGGCATGCAACCCCCAGGCCAGAGACAGTCGACGGGCCGTAGCCAGTCGTGGCGTCAGAGCGATGATCGGGGCCTTGGGTCGTTCTCGCGCCATCCTCAATGCAGACGTGCCCGAACTGGTATAGGCAACGGTCACGGCAATATGCAGCAGATCGGCGACATGGCGTACGGCAGAACCGATAGCATCCGCCTTGTTGGCCCGTGCCGGTGGTTGTGACGCGTCGATGGCTACCCGATAGTAGGGATCGGACTCGGTTCTGCTGATGATGCTGTCCATCATCTTTACTGCTGCAACTGGATATTTTCCAGAGGCCGATTCAGCGGAAAGCATGACGGCATCGGCACCATCGTAGATCGCTGTTGCCACATCGGATGCTTCGGCGCGGGTCGGCACCGGTGCTGCGACCATGGAATCAAGCATCTGCGTTGCCACAATAACCGGCTTGCCGGCGCTTCTGCAGGCACGAATGATCCGCTTCTGAATCGCTGGCACTTGTTCCGGTGGCATTTCGACGCCCAGGTCGCCACGAGCGACCATGATGGCGTCGCTGACATTGACGATGGCCTCGAGACGCTCGATCGCTGCAGGCTTCTCCAGTTTGGCGATAACACCGGCACGGCCATCGATGATTTTCTTGATTTCCAGTATGTCCTCGGCTCGTTGCACAAAGGAGAGCGCAACCCAATCTATTCCCAGGGTTAAACCAAAATCGAGGTCCGCGCGATCCTTGTCGGTCATTGCCGACATCGGGATAAGTGATCCGGGGACATTGACGCCCTTGCGGTCAGATAGTGTTCCCCCGGCGACAACTCTGGTTTCGGCGAAGTCGGGCCCGCATTTTTCGACGAACAGGCGAATGCGGCCATCGTCAATCAGGAGGCTGGACTGTACGCTCAGCGCCTTGAAAATCTCCGGGTGCGGCATGGGGGCCCGGGTTTGATCGCCCGGCCTGTCACAGTCCAGGTCGAGGCGGAACTTGTCGCCTTCGGCCAAAGTGATGGGGCCATTGGCAAATTTGCCGAGGCGCAGCTTTGGGCCCTGAAGATCAAGGAGCACGCCAATTGGGCGACCGGCTTCTCGCTCGACATCACGGATGGTTTCCAGGCTTCTTTTGTGATCCTCATGGGTGCCGTGGCTGAAGTTAAGACGAAAGATATCGGCCCCATTCAAATAAAGCTTCTGGATCGTGTCGCGATCAGAACTGGCTGGGCCGAGGGTGGCGACAATTTTGGCATTACGGTTACGGTGCATGTTCAGTATCCTTTCAAGCGAGCGGCTCAAGCCGTCTCGCCGGTAATGAGAATGGCGCGAAAGTCATTGACGTTGGTCAGCGTCGGGCCGGTAATGATCGAGTCGCCCAAGGCGCTGAAGAAGGAATGCCCATCGTTGTTGTCGAGGCTGTCCTTGGGACGGATGCCCAAGCCCCAGGCGCGTTGTAGCGAGTGGGGCGCGAGATAGGCGCCGGCAATCTCCTCCTGTCCATCGACACCATCGGTATCACCGGCCAGGGCATGGATGCCGGCCCGGCCTTCGAGGGCCACGCCGAGCGACAAAAGAAACTCGACATTGCGCCCGCCCCGCCCACTGCCGCTGACGGTAACTGTGGTTTCGCCACCGGAGAGCAGAATGCAGGGGGCTTTGAACGGTTGGCCATGACGGGCAACCTGCAAAGCCATGCCCGCCATGACCTTGCCAACATCGGCCGCTTCGCCTTCGATGCTGTCTCCCAGAATGTGAGCGGGGTAGCCATGAGCCGCAGCGACTTTGGCGGCAGCTTCGAGCGCCATCTGGGGTGTGGCAATCATGTGAGTTTCGATCCTGCTCAGCACGGGATCGTCGGGCTTGATGGATTCGCCCTCGCCGCTTTCGAGAATTTCCCGGACATGCGGCGGCAGGTCGATGCCATAGCGGCGGACGATGGCTAACGCATCCGCGCAGGTGGTTGCGTCGGCGACGGTGGGACCGGAGGCGATGTCGCAGGGATTGTCGCCGGGCACGTCGGAAATCAGCAGCGTGACCACTCGGGCAGGATGGCAGGCAGCAGCCAGGCGGCCGCCCTTGATCGCCGACAGATGACGGCGCACGCAATTCATTTCGCTGATGCTGGCCCCCGACTTGAGCAGGGCGCGACTGACTGCCTGCTTGTCTTCAAGCGTGATGCCGGCGAGCGGCAAGGCAAGCAGCGCCGAACCACCGCCCGAGATCAGGCAGAGCACCGTGTCGTCGGCAGTAAGGTCGCTGACCAGATCGCGAATGCGACCGGCGGCGGCGAGCCCGGCGGCATCGGGCACCGGATGGGCGGCTTCGACGATTTCGATGCGCTTGCAGGGAACGCCATAGCCGTAGCGGGTGACGACCAGGCCGGAAAATTCGCCGGGCCAGTTGTCCTCGACGGCCTGGGCCATCGCCGCCGAAGCCTTGCCGGCACCGATGACAATCAGGCGGCCGTTAGGTACTTCCGGAAGGTATGGCGGAATGCAATGTGTCGACTGGGCGGCCTCGATGGCGGCGTGGAACATCTGCTGCAGCAAATGGCGCGGCTGGATGGGAGTAGTCATGTCTGAAATCCTCGGAGTGGGTGTGACTTCGTCATGCGGCTTGGGCGAGTCAGGTCGCCCAAGCCGCAATTCACCGGGTTAGCGATTGACGATTTTGGCCGGGACACGCAAGACCAGCATGGCGCCGAGGAAGAGCACACCGGACAGGATGTAGAGCGCGACGGTGGTGCCGCCCGTGGCATCCTTGATCCAGCCGACCAGGAAGGGGCTGATGAAACCGGCGATCTGGCCGAGCGAGTTGATCAGGGCAAGGCCACCGGCTGCGGCGGCGCTGCCCAGGAAGGCGGTCGGCAGCGGCCAGAACATCGGCAGGCCGGACAGCGCCCCCATCGTTGCCAGGGAGAGACCGAAGACGGCGATGACAGCGTTGCCGCCGGCCATGGTGGCAATCATCAGACCGCACAGGCCCATCAGCAGCGGACCGCTCAGGTGCCAGCGACGTTCCTTGCGGGCGTCGCCGGAGCGGCCGATCCAGATCATGAAGATGCTGGCGCACAGATAGGGAATGGCGCTGATCCAGCCAACGGTCAGCGGGCTCTGGAAGCCGAGCGATTTGATGATGCTCGGCAGCCAGAAGTTGATGGCATAGACACCCATCTGGATGCAGAAGTAAACCAGGCCAAGTAGCCAGACATGCGGGTTGCGCAACACGCTGGCAAACGTGTCGGCCGCCAGACTGCTTTCGCGGCGAATTTTTTCGTCCTTTTCCAGTTCGGCGATCAGCATCTGCTTTTCATCTGCGCTCAGCCATTTCGCCTGGGCGATACCGTCATTGAGCATCACATAAACAAGGAGGCCGAGCAGCACGGTCGGAATGCCCTGCAGAAGGAACATCCATTGCCAGCCGGCGAGGCCGCCCTGACCGGCAAAGGACTGCATCATCCAGCCCGAGAGCGGGCTCCCCAGAAGCCCGGAGATGGGAATGGCCGACATGAAGAGGCCCATGATCCGGCCGCGTCGCGAGGCCGGGAACCAGTTGGTGAAATAGAGCACGATGCCGGGGAAGAAGCCAGCTTCGAAGACGCCGGTGATGAAGCGCAGCGTGTAAAAAGCTTCCGGGGTCTTGACGAACATCAGCGAAGCCGAGGCGATGCCCCAGGCAATCATCAGGGTGCCGATCACCTTGCGGGCACCGAGACGGTGCAGCAGGAGGTTGCTCGGCACGCCGCTCAGGACATAGCCGATAAAAAAGATCCCGGCGCCAAGACCGTAGATCGTTTCGCTCCATTTCAGAGCGTCGATCATCTGCAACTTCGCGAAGCCGACATTGACCCGGTCCAGGTAATTGAACAGGTAGCAAATGAAAATGAAGGGAATCAGGTGCAGGGTTACCTTGCGATACGCGCCGTCCAGTTCGGCATGATTTGCCGACATGTTGGCGGGCAGCGTGGCACTTTGTGCATTGGCCATGTTTGTCTCCTAATAGTGAATTGATTTACCACTGCAATAACGCAGGCAAATGGTAGGGTGCCGGCAATGGACAAACATCGTGCGGATGCATGTAAAATCATTGGCAATTAACAATAATTTTGTGCGTTGTTACAAACCAAGGGCTTGGCCCAAAGTTCACGTTAGGGAAAAATGGCGACAATCGGAGCGGAGTTGGCCAGGGAAATCGTTGAGCGGACGATGAAAATCATTCCGTTCAACGTGAACGTGATGGATGCACGCGGCATCATCATTGGCAGTGGAAATCCCGAGCGGGTTGGCTCCTTGCACCCGGGGGCGCAACTCGCACTGGCCAAGCAGGATGTGGTCGAGATCGACAGCGTGGCGACGCCCAGCCTGCCCGGAGCGAGGGCCGGTATCAATCTCCCGCTGTCGGTGCGCGGGGCGATCTGGGGCGTCGTCGGGATTACCGGGAATCCCGATGAAGTTCGCCAGTTTGGAGAACTGGTTCGCCTCACCGCCGAGATGATTCTTGAGCAGGCGCTGCTGATCGGTGAGTTGCAGCATGAAAAGCGCTATCGCGAAGAGTTTGTTTTTCAGCTGGCCAACAAATCCGGCATTTCGGAGGCCAGCATGCAAGCCTGGGCGGCGCGGCTGAAAGTCGATTTGCGACAACCCGGCGCATTTTTTGTGTTGCAACTGGCCAACGACACACCGCGTCCGGACTTGGCCATGCTCGAACTGCAAGGCGTGCAAGCCGAACTGGCGGCCCATTGGCCGGAGCTGCTCACGGCCGTGATCTCGCCTGGCGAACTGGCGATGTTCGAAACCTTCGACACATCCGGCAGCCCGAGCATTCGTGCAATGACAGCCCGGAAACGCCTGGAGGAACTGAACGCTGCGGCAAGGACATCCTTGCAGTCCGAGGCCAGCCTGGCGATGGGGATCGCCTTGCCTGGGCTGGATGGCGCCGCAGCCTCCTACGAGTCGGCAAAACAGACTGGGCGGGTCGGGCGATTGCGATCGCCCGAGTCCCCCGTCTTTTCCTACTACAACCTGAGTTTGCCCGTGCTTCTTGCCGGTCTTGAGTCAGGCTGGCAAGCCGAGCAACTACGGGAACCACTGGCCAGACTCGGCGCCTTTGATCAAAAATCCGGAGTACTCATGAAGACACTGGTGGCCTGGTTCAGCCATAACAGCCAGCCGACATTAACCGCCAAGGCCATGCATATTCATCGCAACACGCTTGATTATCGTTTGCAGAAAATTAGCGAATTGACGGGCCTGAACCTGACCAATACCGATGATCGGCTCCTGTTATATGTGGCGATGCAATTGAGAAATCCCGACTAGGAAGTTGGCAGGCGGCGAGGTGTGCAAATTGCACCTGTTTTGATGCTTTCAGCGTCTGCATTTCTGGTGCAAGCAACAAAGTGTCAGTGAACTTTTCGAAGGCAACAATCCTGCTCTTAAGCCCCGTTCGCTCAAAAGCTTGAGCCCGGCTGCTTCAAAAACTCGATTTCTTCTGATGTAGATTCGCGACCAAGAATCTGGTTGCGATGCGGATAGCGCTCAAAACGGTCAATGATGGCCTTATGTTTAAGTTCAAATTGATAGTTGCCCGCTGGAGCATATTCACGGTACAGGCGTTCAGCCTGTTCGTGAATTAGCTTCGACTCACTGTGCATGTATGGGATTAGCAAGAATGCACGCTCAATTTCAGAAAGCTGAGTATGGAATCCCGCAGCAACAGCCTCCTGAGCCAAGGCCAGCGCCATTGAATCCTGTGAAAAAGCAGCGGGTGAATTGCGATGTATGTTTCTAGAAAACTGATCTAGCACGATGATTTCTGCGAGTCGGCCTTGTGCTTCTTTACGCCAAGGATACAACTCACCTTTTGAGGCTTTGTCCAGAAGCGATCCATACCTTCGCTGGATCTGATCATCAAATGCCGGATCTGTCGCCCACCACATCCTTGGTTCGATTTCCTCAAACCAGAATGCTAGAACCTCGTTGTGCGTGACCACTCTCGCTCCTTCTACATTTTTGAATATTCGCAGCCAGTCCCACAATTAAAATATCCTAGATTGCAGTTCATCTGTGCTTGAAGTTATTTGGGAATATTTTGGTGTGTTGCGCCGTCTTTGTGGTGAGGTATCTTACGCAGAACTGGATTCTTCAGCAGCCAAGCGACAAGGCGACAAATGCCAATTGCCGCTCTGAATTTATGACCAGCCATTTTTCAATGAATAGGCCACTGAGCGCTTTGGCCGAAAAACGGCAATTGCAGTTCCGCCTACCCAACCTCGTTTGACATTCCCCCTAGCTCAGAATGTCGGTCTGGCGGCTTATCTGCTACCTAAAATTCAGGCAATTACGTCAAGCGCTTCGCTAACGCCACCGAAAGCTGTATATTTATACAGCCATGCTAGCTACCGTCACCCGTTTTCGCCAATTCGGCATTTTCCTGAAACAAAGCGAGCTTGATGCTGCGCCGGCCATTCGGGCTAACCAGCCCCTGAAGGTCTGGCCGGAGAACAATAATTTTCATTGCCCGATCGGTGCGGCGAGTCTCCAGCTCGAGGCCTTGTTCTTTGCCGGTCTGGAAATTCATGCGGACGGAGATCGACATCAGGAAGTCGCACGGACCTGGATGCTCGTATTCGCATGACTGACTCAGCAAGCACCTCCCAGCCAAAGCGCCGGATTGCGCATCTCGATATGGATGCCTTCTTCGCTTCCGTCGAACTCCTGAACTACCCGGAACTCCGTGGCCAGCCCGTGGTGGTGGGTGGTCGCAATGTGAATCAACCGATCAGCCAGCCGGATGGCACGAAACGCTTTGGGCGCCTGCGGGAGTATGTCGGCCGTGGCGTGGTGACGACGTCGACCTACGAAGCACGGGCTTTCGGTGTCTTCTCGGGCATGGGCCTGATGAAATCGGCGGAAATGGCACCAGACACTATCCTGCTACCGGCCAACTTCGATGCCTACCTGAACTATTCACGGCGCTTCAAGGCTGCTGTTGCCAGCATCGCTCCGCTGATCGAAGATCGAGGCATTGATGAAATCTACATTGACCTGAGTGATATCGATGAAGAGAGCCTGCCGCTCGCTCGCCGGATCAAGCAGGCGGTCTTCGATGCGACCGGACTGACTTGTTCCATTGGCATCACGCCAAACAAATTGTTGTCGAAAATCTGTTCCGACCTGCAAAAGCCGGACGGCATCACGATCCTCGGCATGGCGGATATCGAATCCCGCATCTGGCCATTGGCCGCCAAAAAGATCAACGGAATCGGCCCGAAGGCCAATGAGCGCCTTGAGAAACTTGGTATCCAGACGATCGGGCAATTGGCGGCCACCCCAGTTGAGCTATTGCTGCATCACTTTGGACGAAGCATGGGGCAGTGGATGCATCAGGTTGCCCACGGGCGCGACGATCGTCCTGTGAAGACAAGCCGGGAGACCAAGTCGATCAGTCGGGAAAGTACGTTTCAGCGCGATCTGCATGCCAAACAGGACCGTTCCGAACTCTCCGAGATATTCACCGGCATCTGCCTACGTGTTGCCGATGACCTGAAACGCAAGGGTCTGGTCGCCAAGACCATCGGGATCAAGGTGCGTTACGCCGACTTTCAGGCGGTAACGCGGGATTTCACCTTGGACCAAGCGACCGATGACGGGATGACGATTCGTCGGGCCGCTGGAGAATGTCTGAAGCGCGTCCCTTTGGAAAAGCGTATTCGCTTGCTGGGGGTTCGAGCCTCGGCACTGGCATCCGCGTCAACGCTGGCTGATCTGCCCGCCCAGCAGTCTCTTGAAATTTAGACCGGCCGCTGCGCTGATCTCCGTTGATCGGGGCGATTCAGCCCATCGGCTATCCAGGACAGGACATCGTCGCACCCGCCGGTCAATCGGCGTATGAGTTCAAGAATCCTGGCCGTCAAGCGCTGCGGGCCACTTGCCAGATCGCCGCAATAATTTTCTCGAACCTTGAAACGCCGTCTCTCTATCCTGCATCCAATGGGTCAAGAGCAGCCAACACAGGGGCGAAAATGAAAACAAGCAGCGCACTGGAGCCACGCCAGCACGATACCGAGCTGGAGCTCGCACGACAGGTTGCGGCAGGCGATTCTGATGCCTTCCGGACCTTGATGCGGCGGCACAATCAAACGCTCTACCGCACCGCCCGCGCCGTCCTGCGCAATGATGCCGACGCCGAAGAAATCGTCCAGGAGGCCTGGCTGCTCGCCTACCGCTCGCTGCACGGTTTTCGTGGCGAGGCCAAGCTCTCCACCTGGTTGATCCGCATCGTCGTCAATCTCGCGCTGCGCCGTCGGCAAGGCCAGATGCGCGACGCAACGATACGCGTCGACTCTGCTGAAAACGAGGTCGAGGATATGCACCCAAGCCCAACCGAAACCCCCGAATCAAACGCGGCAAACGGCGAATTGCGACGCCTGCTTGAATCACATATCGACCGCCTGCCGGATATGTACCGTGAAGTCTTCATCTTGCGCGGCGTCGAGGAATTGGATGTTGAAGAAACCGCCAGCGCGCTCGGCCTGCCCGAGGCCACCGTCCGCACCCGCTTCTTTCGCGCCCGGCACCAGTTACGCGAGGCCCTGGCGCAGGACATCGATATTGCTGTCGGTGGCGCATTTTCCTTCGCCGGCCATCGATGCGACCGCATCGTAGCCGGTGTCTTCAGGCGACTGGAAGAAGAGATTTCCTGAGCGCCGCAAACCCACCGGAGATTCATCATGACCATGCTCAAAATGCTTGGCGACAGCGCCAAGGCTATCCCCCGTCGTGCCTTCATTTCGCAATCCGGGCTGCTCCTCTCAGGCGCCGCCGTCGCGCTGCTCACCGGCCAGGACGCCCTCGCGGCCAAATCCGCTGACGGTGTCGAATCCGATCTGCGCATCCTCAACACCGCGCTGGGAGCCGAACTCGAGGCCATCGCCGCTTATCAGGTGGGCGCCGAAAGCGGCCTGCTGCAAAAACCGGTACTCGATCTGGCACTGACGTTTCAGGGACACCACAAGGAGCATGCCGATCTGCTCGGCAGCACCATCATGAAGCTTGGCGGCAAGCCTGTGACCGCCAGAAGCAAGTATAGTTTCCCGCTCGAAACCTTGAAAACCCAAGTCGATGTGCTGCGCTTCGCCGCCGGGCTGGAAAAAGGTGCGGTCAGTGCCTATCTCGGGGCCATCCCGGTATTCGGCAACCGCGATCTGGCCAAGGCAGCCGGCAGCATCCTCGGCGACGAAGCCATGCACTGGGCCATCCTGCGCAATGCCGTGGGCGACGTACCGGTGCCCGGCGCCTTCGTCTCCTGATCAGCGGTGACGCGACATGAAATGCCGGACGCCCAGGCCGGGCCTCCTCGCCATCCTGCTGTCACTGGCCCTGTCACCGGCCTATGCCGGTGACAGCCCGGCCGATGCCCATGCACGTGGTGCCATCATTTACGAACGCTGCGCCGCCTGCCATGCGCTGCAGACCGACCGTACCGGACCGCGCCACTGCGGCCTGATCGGGCGCCGTGCCGGCAGCGTTCCGGGTTTTGCCTACTCGCCGGCCATGCGCCAGTCACGCCTTATCTGGAGCGAAGCCAATCTCGATCACTTCATCAAGGCGCCAATGGCCTTCATGCCTGGAACTGCCATGGGCTACGACGGCGTCAAGAACGACGCTGAGCGGCACGACCTGCTGGCCTTCCTGCGCCAGGAGGGAACCAGTGATAAATGCCGGAACCTTCAGGTGGAGCGTCCATGATGCCGATCAGATGGGGCGCTGGATCCGCGAGCGCCTGAACGATAGCGTGCCGGGCCAGTCAACAAACTGGATCGTCTTGATTTTCGCCGGCCGGCAAGGCCAGGCGCCTGAAGTCTCTTTCCTTGGGGCGCGCCATGTTCAGTTACGAAAGCAACACCGTCGCTTCAATCCTGGGGACCAGCCTCGACGCGGTGTTCACGATCGATGAGCGAGGTCGTATCGTCGATTTGAATGACGCGGCAGTAAGGATGTTCGGTCGGAGCCGCGAGGAATTCCTGGGCAGCAATATTTCCTGCATTGTGCCCAGCCCGCTCAAAGAACAGCATGACGGCTTCCTCGCTGCGTTCAGCCCTGACCGGGGGATCAAGCATGTGCTCGGCAGCGGCCAGCGACTGGATGGCGAGCGCAAGGACGGCACTCGCTTTCCCGTCGAGGTTGGTATTTCCGCCTTCGTCCAGGGCGGCAAGCGCTATTTCACGGGCTTCGTCCGCGACATGAGCGAGCGCCAACGAAACGAAGACCACATGCACTTTCTGGCCATTCACGACACGGATACCGGACTACTCAACTACCGGGGCTTTTGCGGCAGCCCGCTGCCCGCGGGCGGCGAAGCCCAGGTCGTTTTCATTCGTCTTGAAGAGTTCAGGCGCCTGGCAGTCGCCTACAATCGGCATTGGAGCGAGGCCACGCTGCATGAGTTCGCGCTGCGCCTGCAGGGATTTCTGAAGCCCGGCGAGATGGCGGCGCGGGTGCGCGAGGACGCCTTTGCCGTCCTGATTCCGGGTGACGCCGGCAGCCGGGTCGAAAGCTTGCGACAATTGCTGAGAAAACCGCTCACGCAGGGCAGCATGTACTTCCCACTGACCTGCACGATCGGCATTTCCCGGCCCCAGGGGAGCATCGAGCAACGCCTGCATGATGCTCAACTGGCTTGCGACCGGGCCGGCCCGCAGGGCAAAGGCCGCGTTAACGCGTTCGACGACGAGATGTGTCGGCGGACGCAGCGCGAGTTGCAGATTGAAACTCACCTGCGCAAAACGCTGCATAACGGCGGGCTGTCCCTCGCCCTGCAACCGAAAATTCGCTTGGCTGATCGCCGGATTGCCGGGGCCGAGGCGCTTGTTCGCTGGATCGATGACGAGCTTGGTCTGGTCCAGCCGAGCGAATTCATTCCAATCGCCGAACGCCTTGGGCTGATTGGCTGCATCACAGACGAGGTAATGCGCCAGTCGATGCGCGAGATCGCCGCCTGCGCCGACCAGTCGATTACCGTTGCCGTCAATTTATCCGCACTCGATTTTCTCCAGCCACATCTTGTCACCAAAATCGGCAAACTCCTCGCCGAGAACCAGGTCGATCCTGCAAAACTGGTCATCGAACTGACCGAGTCGGTGGTGGCCAACGACGCCAAGCTCGTCACGGCGCGCATGCATGAAGTCAAGGCGCTGGGTGCCGCCATCTCGCTCGATGACTTCGGTACCGGCTATTCATCCTTGTCCTATCTCCGGCAATTCCCTATCGATTCGCTCAAGATCGATATCTCGTTTGTCCGCGACATGCCGGAAAAGGCCGATGCGGTTGCCATCACCACGGCCATTGTCGCGATGGCCAAGGCGCTTGATCTTGAGACCATCGCCGAAGGCGTCGAGACGGAAGAGCAAGCCGATTTGCTCGGCATACTGAAAGTCGATCTTTGTCAGGGCTACCTGTTCGGCAAACCGGTCTCTCCTAGCGAGTTCCATAACCTGGTGCGGCGCACCGGGTAAGGACTTGATCGCCCCGCGTCTTTGGATACAAACCGTTGCAAGCTGTTACTTGAAACAAAGAGGCATGGGCCTTAAATTACATCCATGCGCTGTACCCCCAACAGTGCTGACGGCCGCCCCCCCTCCCTGAAACCGGCCGTCAGAAAGCCCCGCCTCCCCCTGCGGGGCTTTCGCCTTTTTGGGGGCCGGGATTAACCGGGAAGACGTTAATTCCTTGAGATCGCGGTTGCCGCCGGTGGCCAAGAACCAATCAGCAGCTGAATTGACCAAACCTTGTTGTTGGCGGACTGCGTCCGCCAACCGTTTTGAATTACCAAACTGCCGGATGACCGATGCCCATGACCGAAACCCCATTACTCCCGCCCCTGGTCGAAGACCTGACACTCACCTACCGCAGTCGCGCGCCACGGAAAGCGGATCAAGGCCTGATCATCCTGCTGCATGGTGTCGGCAGCAATGAAAGCTCAATGGCAGGGCTGGCCGCCCTGCTCCCGGAACGGTATGCCGTTGCGCTCGTTCGTTCGCCGATTCCGATGGGTTCCAATGCGTTTTGTGCATTCCCGGTCAATTTCACGCCCAACGGCCCGGTCATCGATCAGGCCGCGGCGGAGGCAAGCCGCCGGAAACTGGTGAAATTCGTCTCCGAACTGCAGGCACGAACCGGCCTAAGCTCGCGCCGGACGCTGATCGCCGGATTTAGCCAGGGCGGCATCATGTCGGCCAGCCTGGCACTTACCAGTCCTGAAAGTGTCGCCGGGTTCGGCATTTTGTCCGGCCGTATCCTGCCGGAAATTGCGCCGCTCATCGCCCACCAGGATGCCCTGGCCAAGCTCGATGCGCTGATCCTGCACGGCGAACTGGATAGCACGCTACCGATCGCCTGGGCTGAGCGAAGTTCGGCCCAGTTACGTGACCTCGGAGTGCCCTTCGAGGCTCACTTCTACCCCGCCCGGCACGAAATTACCGAGGCGATGGCAAGCGATTTCACCCACTGGGTCGAGAAAAAACTTCCCTGCCCAAGCCTGTAGTCCAGAATGATTAAAGTGGGCTTCATTGTAAAAAAAGCGGGAACGAACCCCGCTTGATATCGCGAAAAAACAAATAACTTATTTTTTCTCGGCGTTTGCAGCAGGTACTTCTGCCGGCTTGACCGCTTCGGCTGGCTTTTCCCCGTCTGCCTGCTTCGAAGCCTCAGCGGGTTTGGCGGCATCTTCCGGTTTTGCTGCTTCAGTCGCGGGAGCAGCAGGTGCTGCTGCAGGTGCTTGAACCGGCGCCGGAGCCGGTGCGGGAACTTCTTCTTTCTTGCCACAAGCCGTCAATACGACACCGAGCAATGCTGCGACGATAATGGATTGTTTCATTTTCTATTCCCAAAATAAAATTGAAATCGGCAACTTTTAGCCGTGAAAAAATTTTATCGCCAAACAAAAACCGGCCTTCTAAATACAAATTATTTTCATATTCGAAAAAACAGCCACTAAAAAAAACCCCGCCAATTTGGCGGGGCATGGATTTCTGTTTTACAAGAAAATTGCTTTCAAAAACGTGACAGCGAGTCACTACACAACTGAGACGATATTAATTAGCCGAACAGGCCGCAGAAAATATCCATTCATTGGATCGCCATAAATGGCAAGCCTTGCCTCAATCGTTGCCGTTCTGCGGTTTGAGGGCTGCCTTGATCGCATCCTCGCCGAGATCCGGGCAAACCTTTTCGATGAAGGCATGAACATAGCTGCGCAGATAGGTGCCACGACGCACGGCGATGCGCGTTGTGTTCGCCGGGAACAGGTCGGGCACTGGAATCAGGGCGAGATTGCGATCCTGCTCCTGATCGTAGGCGACTGAGGCGACGATACCGACGCCCAAGCCAAGGCCGACGTAGGTCTTGATCACATCGGCATCGATGGCCGACAGCACGATATCCGGGACGATGCCCGCATCGGCGAAGCCCTTGTCGACATGCGCCCGCCCCGTGAATCCTTCGTGATAGGTGATGATCGGGTATTCACCCAGAGCCTCGAGCGTGACCTTTTCGAGATTGAGCAGCGGGTGGCCGTCAGGCACGATCACCGCGTGATGCCACGAATAGAACGGGAAGGAAGCGAGTTCTGGCACATTGTCGAGTGATTCGGTGGCGATACCAACGTCGGCCTGACCTGTCTCGAGCAGCTCGGCGATTTCGCGCGGACTGCCTTGTAACAGCGTCAAGTGCACCTTGGGGTAATCGGCCTTGAACCACTGGATGATCTTGGGCAGCGCATAACGGGCTTGGGTATGGGTTGTCGCCACGACAAAATGGCCAGTTTCCCGGCTGGCGAACTGATCGGCAATGCGCCGCAGATTCTGCGTATCGAGCAGGATGCGTTCGACTACGCCGACCAGTTCCTTGCCCGGTTCGGTCAGGCCGAGAAGACGCTTGCCGCGACGTATGAAGACCTCAATCCCGAGTTCGTCTTCGAGATCCTTGATGTGCTTGCTGACCCCAGGTTGCGAGGTGTACAGGGCATTGGCCACTTCGGTCAGGTTGAAATCCTGACGTACCGTTTCCCGGATGATTCTGAGTTGCTGGAAATTCATGCTGTTCTCCGCTCGATTCTCTGGAGGCCGTCAGGCGGCCAGTTTGTCGTTGTTGTTGAATACCCGGATATGCCGGGGTCGGACAGATACATCATCACCTTCCCGCAAGCCCAGCGCGGCCAGCGTGTCGCGGAGGACGGAAACCTCCAGCAGCTCTCCGTTCTGGCGGGTCAGTTCGACCTGGGCCAGCGGACCAATCGCGATGACGCGCAGGATCTTCGCCGGCAGGCCGCTTCCCGGTGCATTGGCTGGCAAAAGGTCAAACTCGTGTGGCCGGACGAAACCAATCGCCGCCTCTGTCGCGTCATACTGCTGACCGACCGCCAAGGCATGTTCGCCGACATGCAGATGGCCATCTTCGACACGACCGTGGAACAGATTGACCGAACCCAGGAAGCTGGCGACGAAGGGGGTGGCCGGATGGTCATAGACCTCGTCCGGCGCGCCGATCTGTTCCACTTTGCCCTTATTCATCAGGACAACGCGGTCGGAAACCTCGAGCGCCTCTTCCTGGTCGTGCGTCACGAAGACGCTGGTGACGTGGATTTCGTCGTGCAATTGGCGTAACCAGCGGCGCAGCTCCTTGCGCACCTTGGCATCGAGCGCGCCAAACGGCTCGTCGAGCAGCAGGACCTTAGGCTCAACCGCCAAGGCCCGAGCCAGGGCGATCCGCTGACGCTGTCCGCCAGACAACTGTGAAGGAAAGCGATCGGCCAGCCAGCCCAATTGCACCAGTTCGAGCAAGCGCGTCACCCGCTTGCGAATTTCGGCCTCGCTTGGACGGAAACGGCGCGGCTTGACGCGCAAACCAAAGGCGACGTTATCGAACACGGTCATGTGACGGAACAACGCGTAATGCTGAAAGACGAAGCCCACTTCGCGTTCGCGGACGTGACGATCAGAGGCATCGTCGCCTTCCAGGAGGATCTGGCCATCGTCGGCATGCTCAAGTCCGGCGATGATCCTCAGCAAGGTCGTTTTGCCACACCCGGATGGACCAAGCAGCGCGACCAATTCACCGGAAGGAATGTCGATGGATACGTTATTCAGCGCATGAAACGCACCGAAGTGCTTGCTGATATTGCGGACGGCGATACTCATGAAATGGTCTCCTGATACGTTGAGCTGCTGTGTTGCAGCGTCGATGAGACCAGTTTATTGAAGCAGACTTATAAGCAGAAATAATAAATTCTTAAATGCAAATTCAAATCAAGCATATAGAAGTCGCTGGCAGCTAATTTCCTAGCGCCGACCTTCATTGCTGCCATCGCCACTTGATAGCGTAACAATTTCGTAACCATGGGTGCGAAGTAAGCGAAGTGCCTGCTCGATGCTCTGGCGCGTCCGCTTGGGCGCTGCTCCGGCATGAGGGCTCAACGGTGGCGGATTCAACTCGAAGCCGTAGCGGTTCAGCCAGGCGGTAATGGCCGCCAGGCCCTTGTTGCCAATCCCCTCGGCCTGCTGGAGACGCTTGTAGCCAAGGGAGGCCACCTCCTCCGGCAGAAAATCATGGCGGTCGAAAATCTTGCGCAGTGCGTTGCGCTGCAGGGTCGGCAATAAATTCATCGCCTCGACGGCAAAACGTGACGCCCGCTGGCCATCGGAAATACAACAAGAGAAGTCCGGCATGTCGCCGTTATTGTCATCGGCCATGGAATGTCACATGCGTAAGGGTTGGGATCAGTTATCGACGCTGCAAGATTAGTCAGCGCTCCAGGCAAAGCGAACGACGAAATAGGCATATCGATATACCCCCGATATAAAACAGCGCCTTCGCCCTGCATGCCCTGATTCTTTGCTTATGCACAAAAAGTCGTTGGGCCGGGCAGCCATCAGCGGCACGCTCCGCCTTCGCCAAATTCAGAAATTCTTGAACATGTCCGGAAAAACCTTCGTCGACGCCAACTACCGTTTCATCGCCGCCTATCAGGAGGTCAATGCCCGGATTGTCCAGCGCCAGCAATCGCTGGCGCTGTTTGTGACCCTGACAGCAACGCTGCTCGCTGGCCTGCTCGCCCTGCACCCTGCTTCCAACGGCAAACAACTGCCGGTCGAATGGCTGGTTTTCGGCTTCCCGGTCACCAGCCTGTGCCTGGCTTTTCTGAATTACAAGACCGAGCGCGCCATCACCAATTTGCGCTCCTTCCTGTCTGCCCTTGAAAAACTCGACTCTGCCCACGAACGCCTGCCCAGCTACAACACCGAGCCACGTTGGGCGCATGGGGTGAACAAGGTGCGCCGCTTTCACGATATCGCGGCGGCCGTGCTGGCCACCGGCGCCAACGGCATCGGTATTGGCGTGGTCCTGCAGCTTTATCCGGAGCGTCTGGCCGACAAGCCATTCATCCTGTCTTTGCTGATTCTGGGAGCTGGCATTTCGGTGCTCGCCCTGCTCATCATTCCGCGCTGGAGCTATCGCCCGCTGGAAGGATGAGAGGCAATCAAAATAGTGGCCCTCAATCGCCCTGGACCAGTTCCGGGAAGAGAATGTCGGTAAAGCCGAAGCGAGAGAAGTCACGGATCCGCGACGGGTAAAGCCGACCGATCAGGTGATCACATTCATGCTGGACGACACGGGCATGGAAGCCCTCCACGGTACGATCGATCGGTGCGCCTTCCGGGTCGAAGCCCTGGTAGCGGATGCGGGTATGGCGCGGCACTTCACCCCGCAGACCTGGCACCGACAGGCAGCCCTCCCAGCCAAGTTCTTCCTCGTCGCCCACGGGCGTGATGAGCGGGTTGATCAGGACCGTCAGCGGCACCGCTTCGGCGTCGGGATAACGCTCGCTCTTTTCGAAGCCGAAAATCACCATCTGCAAACCGATCCCGATCTGCGGCGCGGCGAGCCCGACGCCACCGGCAGCCTGCATCGAATCGAACATGTCCTCGATCAGCGCACGCAGTTCGGCGGTCCCGAACTCGGTCACCGCTTTTGCAACTTCAAACAGGAGTGGTTCTCCCATACGCAGGATCGGTCTTGCCGCCATCGCCATAACTTTCCAAAATTGTCCGGGCCAATGACACCACAATCGGCAGCTATCGACAAACCCCATGGCGCAGCATAAGCACATAAGAACATCATCGTTCCCCTTCCCCGGCCCTGCTTCGACAATGGATCAATCGATTTCACGAGGACATCTCCATGACCACCATCCTGATCGTTCCCGGGCTGCGCAACAGCGGCCCGACGCATTGGCAAAGCTGGTTCGAGGAACAACTGACGAACACCCGGCGTGTCGAACAGGCTGACTGGGAGAAAACCTGCCTGTCCGATTGGGCCGCTCGCGTTGGCGAGGAAATCGATGCGCTGACGGAATCGGTGTGGATCGTCGCCCACAGTTTCGGCTGCCTGGCCTCGGTCACGGCAGCGCTCACCCGGCCGGAACGGATACACGGCGCCCTGCTCGTGGCACCAGCCGACCCGGATCGCTTCGGCGAACCAGCCGCCTTGCTCGAAGAAAAACTTCACTTTCCCAGCCTCGTCGTTTCCAGCAGCAATGACCCGTGGGTCAAGGCGCCGGTCGCCGAATACTGGGCAAGACAATGGGGCAGCGATTACCGGAACATCGGCGAGGCCGGGCATATCAATGTCGACTCCGGTCATGGCCCCTGGCCAGATGGCCTGCGCCTGTTCGAGCAGTTGCGCGGCGCCTGAATTCATATATCAAAACATGATAAGTATCGAATAATTCATTCTTTTTGGTTTTGTCACAGCCCCATAAACTGCGCATATCAAAATCTTTTCGACAGGGTTCCCCATGCGCAAGATTGGCCTTTTCGCTGCACTGACTCTCGCTTTCGGCCTCGGTAGCGCCGCTGCCCAGACCACGCTGCTCAATGTCTCCTACGACCCGACGCGTGAGTTGTACAAGGACTTCAACGCTGCCTTTGCCAAGCAATGGCAAGCCAAGACCGGCCAGATCGTTAACGTCCGCCAGTCACACGGCGGTTCCGGCAAGCAGGCCCGTTCGGTGGCCGACGGTCTGGAAGCCGATGTGGTTACCCTGGCCCTTGGCTACGACATCGATGCCCTGGCCGAGCGGAAGCTGATCCCTGCAGATTGGCAGAAGCGCTTCCCGAACAACTCCTCGCCCTATACCTCGACCATTGTCTTCCTGGTCCGCAAGGGCAACCCGAAAGCGATCAAGGACTGGGGTGATCTGGCCAAGCCAGGCGTCGCGGTCATCACACCGAACCCGAAGACTTCGGGCGGTGCCCGCTGGAACTATCTGGCGGCCTGGGCCTGGGCGCTGAAACAACCCGGTGGCAGTGAGCAAAAGGCCAAGGATCTGGTCAGCGCAATATTCAAAAATGTGCCGGTCCTCGATTCCGGCGCCCGTGGCTCGACCACCACCTTCGTCGAGCGTGGCCTGGGTGATGTGCTGATCGCCTGGGAAAACGAAGCCATTCTGGCGGTGACGGAACTGGGCAAGGACAAGTTCGAGATCGTCGCGCCGAGCCTGTCCATCCTGGCCGAACCACCGGTCGCGGTCGTCGACAAGGTCGTCGAGAAGCGCGGCACGCGGCTGACGGCGCAGGCCTATCTCGATTACCTGTACTCCGAAGAAGGCCAGCAGATCGCAGCCAAGCACTACTACCGGCCGAGCAACGCCAAGGTAGCGGCCAAGTACGCGGCCATCTTCCCGAAACTGAAGCTGGTCACCATTGACGACAGCTTCGGCGGTTGGCAGAAAGCGCAGAAAACGCACTTCGCCGATGGTGGCACCTTCGACCAGATCTATCTGAAGAAATAACATGGACAAGCTCTGGAGCGACAAAGAGATTGAGCAGACCGCCTATCGTTTCAAGGCAGTCGCTCACCCACTCCGACTGGCCATTGTCTGCCTGCTCGCCGATGGAGAACGCAGCGTCGGCGACATATGCGAGGCCGTAGGAACGACGCAGCCCAACATTACCCAACACTTGATCGTGCTCCACAACCAGAAGTTGCTGAAGTCACGCAAGGAAATCAACCGCGTTTATTACGCGATCAATGATCGGCGACTGACCGAAATCATTGGCATGCTGCAGGGAATTTATTGCCCATGACCGACCTGCCCGTTAATTGAGCAAACCATATAAACCGTTTTTGCAACAGTGCATTAGATAGGGAACTCAGTCCCTACCCCCAAGCTTATCCACAGGAAACGGGGATAAAAATTCTGCGCCGCCAGCACCACAACCCGTAGGCAACCGGGCCACTCCTCTGCTATAAAGCGGCTCCCTACGGAATGACGCACCATGAAAATCGCCAAGAAACGAACCACCTACCCCGCCGCCTCGCTTTCTCAGGAAGCCGAGAAGATCATCGATGCCGACCTCGAACAGCAGGGCTACAGCAATAGCTCCATCGGCATGCGCGAATATGGCGCCTACCTGCACCGCGCCATCACCTTCGAACGCAAGCGCCGCACCGGCAGGTAAAAAAAGAGCCGACGTCACCGCCGGCTCCTTTTTTGTCGTGGCCTGACCGAATCAGGCCGCAACCTTGCCCTTGCCACGGGCTAAACGACGTACCACAGCCAGCATGCGGTCGATTTCCTCACAGGTGTTGTAGAACGCCAGTGAAGGACGAACGGTCGCCTCGACGCCGAAGCGACGCAGGATCGGCTGGGCGCAGTGGTGACCGGAGCGCACTGCGATGCCTTCCTCGTTCAGCGCCCTGCCCACTTCCTCAGTCGTGTAACCGGCCAGCACGAAGGACGCCACGCTCGCCTTGTCCGCCGCCGTGCCGATCAGGCGTACGCCGGGAATCGAGGACAGACCGCGCGTTGCATAGACCAGCAGGTCGTGCTCGTAACGGGCAATGTTCTCGATACCGATGCGGTCGACGTAATCCAAAGCAGCGCCCAGCCCTACCGCATCGGCGATGTTGCCAGTACCAGCTTCGAACTTGTTCGGGGCCGGCTGGAACAACGTCTTCTCGAAGGTGACGTCAGCAATCATGTTGCCGCCACCCTGCCAGGGAGGCATCTGCTCCAGCAGCGCCTTCTTGCCGTAGACCACGCCGATCCCGGTCGGACCGAAGATCTTATGACCGGAGAAGACGAAGAAGTCGGCATCGAGCGCCTGCACATTGACCCGCAGGTGGGAAACCGACTGCGCGCCATCAACCAGCACCTTGGCGCCGGCCGCATGGGCCATATCGATCACCTTTTTGATCGGCGTCACGGTACCCAGCGCGTTCGAGACCTGGGTGACCGAAACCAGCTTGGTCTTCGGGTTGAGCAATTTCTGCAGTTCATCGAGCTTCAACTGGCCGGTATCGTCGACCGGGATGACGCGAATCTTCGCCCCGACCTGCTGGGCAAGTTGCTGCCACGGCACGATGTTGGCGTGGTGTTCGAGCAGCGACACGACGATTTCGTCGCCCTCGCCGATGTTCTGGACGCCCCAGGTCTTGGCGACCAGGTTGATGGCTTCCGTCGCACCACGGACGAAGATGATCTCGTCGGCCGAACCGGCACCGAGGAAACGCTGGACCTTGTTGCGGGCAGCCTCGTAGGCATCGGTCGCCCGTGCTGCCAGTTCATGCGCCGCACGGTGAATGTTGGAATTCTCGTGGGCGTAGAAGTAGGCGAGACGGTCGATCACCGACTGCGGCTTCTGTGTCGTTGCGGCGTTATCGAACCAGACCAACGGCTTGCCGTTCACCCGTTCGTTGAGGATCGGGAAATCGCGGCGCACGGCGTTGACGTCGAAGGCGGGCCGAGCGGTCGGGCCGGCTTCCGGCACTTTGGCTGCATCCAGGAAATAGAAATTGCCTGTATTGGCCGGTTGACCATGTACTGCAACGGGTTGGCGATCCGAAGCAATTTCCGCCAGCAAGGACTTCAGCTCGCCTTCGCCGGGCAGACCGAAAGGCTGCGCGACCACGCGGTTTTCCGGCTTGGCCGGCGTACCACCCGACTGGGTATAAGGACTGGCCTCACCCAGAAAGTAGTACGGCGAAGTTGACGCAAATGCCGGCGGAGAAACCGGCGCCTGATCAGCGAACTGACTCGGCGGCTGGGGTGGCGTCACGCTCGGCAATGAAGCCGCGTAAGCCTCCGGCACGCCGAATTCGGCGCCACCGCTGCCGGCCGGATCAACCGGGTCTGGCGCAATGGGCACCGGCGCGACGCTCGGGCCGGACTGGATCAGGCTCGGTTCCGGTGCCGGCGCACTACCCGCGCCGAGCGAAGTCGGCAGGTCGTTAAACGAGGGCAGCGGGGCACCGGGCAAGGCACGGAAAAATTCCGAGGCAAGCCGTCCAAGCGTGGCTTCGTCAGGGATGCCAGGCGCCGGACTGGCGCTCAGCCCCTCGACGCCATTACTTGTAGGTGTCGGGATATTCATGGTACTTGCCGATCTCCACATCTTCGAGGACTGCAATCGCATCCGGCACCAACACAGCCAGCGAGCAATACAGCGAAATCAGGTAGGACGCGATTGCGTTGCGGTTGATACCCATAAAGCGCACCGACAGACCCGGCGACTGTTCGCCAGCCAGACCCGGCTGGAACAGACCGACGACGCCCTGACGCTTTTCGCCAACACGCATCAGGATGATGCTGGTCTTGCCGCCATCGACCGGTACCTTGTCCGACGGAATCAGCGGAATACCGCGCCAGGTCAGGAACTGGGCACCGAACAGGGAAACGGTCGGCGGCGGCACGCCACGGCGGGTACATTCGCGACCGAAGGCGGCGATGGCCAGCGGGTGTGCCAGGAAGAAGGCGGGTTCCTTCCAGACCTTGGTCAGCAGATCGTCGAGGTCATCCGGGGTCGGCGCGCCGGTCAGGGTCGAAATACGCTGTTCGTCGGCCACGTTGGCCAGCAGGCCGTAATCCGGGTTGTTGATCAGCTCGGATTCCTGACGTTCCTTGATGGTCTCAATGGTCAGGCGGAGCTGTTCCTTGATCTGGTCATGCGGGCTGCTATACAGATCAGAAATGCGGGTATGCACATCAAGAATGGTCGTGACGGCATTGAGGAAGTATTCACGCGGCGCCTCGTCGTAATCGACGTAGGTCTGCGGCAGTTCCGATTCGTCACGCTGCGAGCACGCAACGCGGACATCACGCGGATTCTTGACGGTGTTCAGGCGGTAGATACCGGCTTCGACTGGCAGCCACTGCAGCAGGTGCACCAGCCAGCGCGGGCTGATGGTCGACAGTTGGGCGGTCGTCTTGGTCGCGTTGGCTAGTTGCCGGGCGGCGACATCGCTCAGGGCGGTCGCTTCGGGGTGTTGTGCCATGTAGAGCTCTCCTTGGATCAAAAATGAAAATGTTTATAAGAAATTCAGATAAGCATTGTCGAAAGGCAGGTGCCCCGCTTCAACATGCTATAGCCATCAAAAGGTGGTTCAGGCCGCCTGTTGCTCGCAATGGGCAAGTAACCCGGACAGCGGGATTTCAAGCGCCGACGCCAGTTTGTGCGCCGTCGCCAGCGAGGGGATGACCCTCCCCCGCTCGACCTCGCCAAGGAAGGAACGATTCAGATCGGCCTTTTCGGCCAGCAGCTCCTGCGACCAGCCTTGCCTCTCGCGAAAGTGCCGAACGGCGAGACCGAAGTCCTGAATCAAGGCGGTCATTGACTGATCCTTCCTGCGCCGCCCGGCTCATGCTGCAAGCTGGCCTGCGAGACATGGCTTCCCGGCGGAACACTCTTGGTCAGCCAGACGTTGCCACCGATGCTGGAACCATGACCGATGGTGATGCGGCCGAGGATGGTGGCACCGGCATAGACCACCACTTCGTCTTCCAGAATCGGATGCCGTGGCGCACCCTTTTCCAGCGCACCGCTCTCATCCTGCGTGAAGCGTTTGGCACCCAGCGTGACGGCCTGATAGAGCCGGACGCGCTGGCCGATGATGGTCGTTTCACCAATGACGACACCGGTGCCGTGGTCAATAAAGAAGCCGGCGCCGATCTGAGCACCGGGATGGATGTCGATACCGGTAATCGAATGGGCAATTTCCGAAATGATGCGCGCCACCAGCGGCACGCCCAGGACATAGAGCGCGTGGGCCAGCCGGTAATGGATGACCGCCAGGATGCCCGGATAGCAGAGCAGTACTTCATCGACGCTACGCGCCGCCGGATCTCCCGAATAGGCCGCTTCGACATCGGCATCGAGCAGGCCGCGCACGAGCGGCAACTGCTGGGCGAAGGCCTTGACGATCTCGGCCGCTTGGGCCTCGACGTCATTTTTTTCCTCGCAGGCCAGACGCCGGTTGTAGCCGAGTTCGAGCTGGACCTGCTGGAACAGCGCATTGAGCGCCGTATCCAGCGTGTGACCGACATAAAAATCCTCGCCTTCCTGATGCAGATCGGCCGGCCCGAGACGCATCGGGAACAGCGCGCCGCACAAGGACTCGGCAATTTCCTTGAGCGCTTCGCGGGATGGAAATTCGCGCACGGCGAACTCCAGACTGCGCTGCTGCGCTGCACGCCAGCGATCTCGCGCCGAATGCAGCTCGGCGACGATCCCTTTGACGCCCCAGCCACCCACCTGCTCGTAGGCCAGGGATGAGTTGGCGACGGGGTGTCTCATTCAGCCAACCCAGCTTCGTTGAACAAACCTTCGAACAGAATGGAGCTCAAGTAGCGCTCACCTGAGTCCGGCAGGATGACGACGATGGTCTTGCCGGCGTTTTCCGGTTGCTGGGCCAGACGAGCCGCTGCAGCAACGGCTGCACCGCTGGAAATACCGGAAATGATGCCCTCTTCCTTGGCCAGGCGGCGGGCATAGAGCACGGCGTCCTCATTGGAAACCTGTTCGACGGAATCAACCAGCGACAGATCAAGCACGGCCGGCACGAAACCGGCGCCGATGCCCTGGATCTTGTGCGGGCCGGGCTTGATCGGCTCACCGGCACGGGCTTGCGTCAGCACCGGGCTGGCGGTCGGCTCGACGGCGACCGACTGGATCTCCTTGCCCTTGGTGTTCTTGATGTAACGCGAAACACCGGTAATGGTGCCGCCAGTGCCGACGCCGGAAACCAGGATATCGATGGCGCCATCGGTGTCGTCCCAGATTTCCGGACCGGTGGTCAGCTCGTGGATGGCTGGATTGGCCGGATTCTTGAACTGCTGGAGCAGTACATATTTGTCATCGGAAGCGGCAATTTCCTCGGCCTTGGCGATGGCGCCGGACATGCCCTTGGCGCCTTCGGTCAGCACCAGCTTGGCACCAAAGGCGGTCAGCAGCTTGCGTCGTTCGATGCTCATCGTTTCGGGCATGGTCAGGGTCAGCGGAATGCCCTTGGCGGCAGCGACAAAAGCCAGCGCGATACCGGTATTGCCGGAAGTCGGCTCGACCAGCTCCTTGCCCGGGCCGAGCAGGCCACGCTGCTCGGCGTCATTGATCAGCGCGGCGCCAATCCGGCACTTGACCGAATAGGCCGGGTTGCGGCCTTCGATCTTGGCGAGCACGGTGGCCTTGGCGCCGTCGATGACACGGTTGAGCTTGATCAGCGGGGTACGGCCGATCGACTGTGAATTATCTGCAAACCATTTGGACATGCTGTTTTCTCCCTGAAAATGTTTGAATCAGTCCTGAATCCACGGTAGGCCGGCGCTACGCCAGCCATTGAAGGAACCACGTCGCTGCTGTTCGTCGAGATCGCCCTCAAAACCTTCGAGGATGTTGAAAACGTTCTTGAAACCACCCTTGGCCGCCGCTTCGGCTGCCGCTGCTGAACGCTTGCCGCTGCGACAGAGCAACAGCACAACAGCCTCCTTGCCGGCCTTGGCTTCCAGTTCCTTGACGAAGCGCGGATTGCGCGACAACGACAGGCCGGTCATCCAGGCAACGTGCTTGGTGTCCGGCACATGCCCGACGAACTTGCGCTCTTCGGCGGTTCGAACGTCAATCAGCACGGCATCGCCGGACTGGAACAGCGCCCAGGCATCCTGCGGCTTGACGCTGCCGGCGTAAGGCAGATTGTCGGCGGCAGCCTGTTGGCGTGCCTGCTCAAGAATCGGGGAAGCGCTGCCGGCATAGCCCCCTTCAACAAACGACGGGGACACTTGGGCAGACGATTGAATGTCGTTTACTGCGTCGATTACTGCATCGGTCATGGCGATTCCTTTCGCTTTCGGCCAGCCGGACAAACCGGCTTTGTTCGGGGGCGGGGATCACTGAACAAGCTCAGTGATGTCTGTAGCCACCAATTTATTCCCCGCCGCTTATCCCAAGAACGAATAAAAATTCAGATCGATATAACAATTGCCCTAATAAGGATGTTGTCTATCGCCATCAGCGCCAGGCATCAAAACTTCCAGCCGTAGGCGATACCCAGAATGTCCTCGGCCAGATGGATATTGGCTTCGCCGCCGCCATAGCCAGCCGGAATTGAACCTGAGCCATTGACCGTCTTCTTGAACCCATGGGTGTAGGCGAGGCTCAATTCGCCCGACTTTCCTTGGCGCCATGTCGCGCCCAAGCTGACGTGATCCTGGATGACGCCGGGGGCCAGGATATTCAAGAAGGTCTGATCCTTTGGAATCGGCTGACTGGCATGGCTGTAGCCGGCGCGCAGGGTCCAGTCGCTGACGTCGTAGACGACGCCCAGCTTGATCACATCGACATCCTTCCAGCCGAAGCCAGGACCATTGGCGCTGCCAAACAGGTTGTTGTTCAGCGCCCCGCCGACCGACTTGATGTCGCTGTATTCGATACGCTGCCAGTCGGCGGCCAGCGTCAGCGCCGAGGTCGCCTTCCAGGCCAAGCCCAGTCCGTAATTAGCCGGAATATCGAAGCCGCCATCCTCGGCGAACAGGCCCTTGTACTTGTCGAGATTGCTGGTCCTGATCTTCGAGGACCAGGTGGCGCCAATGGTTACATCGGGCGTGATCTTGCCCGTATAGCCGAGGCGGGCACCCCAGCCGGTCGAGGTATCAGTACCACGATTAGTCACATTGCCCGGAGATGATGAAAAGAAGGCATTGTCGAAAGCCCCCAGCCCCTTGGCCTCGAAGCGTTGATAGGCGAAATTGACGGCCAGGCCGAGCGCGTGATTTTCATTGAGCTTGTAGGCCACCGACGGCGAAATGAACAATTGCTCAAGATTGACGCCGGCCGAACCGGTACTGCCAAAAGCGCGGAAGGGATTGTTTCCGTAGTCGGTATTCATCCCGCCATTGCCATAGATAGCCACCCCGGCCGCCCATTGCGGCGACAGCTGCTTGACGTAGCCGATCTCGGGAATCAGGAAATCCTTGCTGTCGTTGGCGTTATAGGTGCCGTTCAGGCCGGCCCCGTTGCCGGTCACTTCCGATCCGCGATCAGGACGGAACCAGGTTGCACCGACGTCAAGACGATCGCCGACGAAAGCCGTTCCAGCCGGATTGCTTGCCGCCGCCAGACCGTCCTGTGGCAAGGCAATGCCGACGCCGGCCAGGCCTTGCGATTTGACGCCATAGCCGTGGGAAAAATAACCGTTGGTGGCCAGCGCCAATCCTGGCGCGAGAATGGCGGGAAGCAAGGCTGCCTTGAGCAAAGGGGTAATACGCACGAAAGTTCTCCAGTCGTTGTTGGTGATTGGAGGCACAGGCTAGGCAGTACTTTCGTTCAAACAAACGAATCGTTTATTCGATGCTTATCGACAGCGGAACGCATATCGAAATAGCCAGAAATTCTTTCCCCCGGCGGCGAGATATACGGAGAATCACTTCACCCGCCGGATTTAATCGATAACTTGCCAGGGCGGAAACAAATGCTGGCTAAAGCGTCGCTCGCTCCAACCTCCCCGGGAGCCGGTTACGCCGGACACAACAGGGGAGAAGGAGCAAACCATGGTACTCACCCTCGAATTGCCGATCCGCCCGGCCAGCTTCGATCCCTTCACCAGCTACGAAAGCCGCTTTGGCGCCCTGCCCATCTGGCTTGACGAACTCAGCCCGGCAGAAGCCCGCGCCCTGCTCCGCCAGGCCATCCGGCGTGGCGCCCCGCTGGCTCAGGCTGATCATTTGTTTTGATTGATCTGGCGGAGACATTTCCGGTCAGGAGCGAACCCGCTATCGGCCTGACCGGAGAATCACGCTGCCCTTAGCGGTGGTAAGTCACACGCCAGATTGTCCAGAAATTACCGATCCCGGGAGCGCAAAAATACCGGTTATTGCCGGGGTGGTAGTCGCCCTACATCCACCAGGGGTCTGCCCCGGTATCTTCATCGACATCCGTTTCGATCCCTTCCTCTTCACGTTCATCGTGAAACGGGTGGTCCGGTTTATGGGGGTGATGGATAGGATCTTTGGGCTTGGGAGTGTCGGGGTCTATGGGCTGATGGCCCGGTGATGTCGGCATAAACATTCCTTACTACAATCGTTCAAAGCTGTTGGGCAGATTCCCATCTACAAGGTTGCAATTCATTGACCATGCAGTTCGCCGCGGTATAGTCCAACCCCGCCCCTCATCCGAGCCTTAGCCATGTTCGCTGTACTCATCGCCCTCGTCATTCTTTCCGCCGGTGTGGCGGCTATCTATCTGATACTGAAGAATATGAGTGAAGAAGGCATCGATATCGCAGCACCGGGGAGTTGCAAGCGAGGCCGCTGCGGGGTGCCGAGCCGTCCGCAACTTGAGGAAGCTCCGCCACAGACTGCAGATGCGGTTGATCAGGGAAAAGTGAATTCCTGAAGGGCTGCTTCATTGAAAGCTCAAGGAGAGGCCAGGAACTGACAGTCGCCTATTGCCTGATGCTGATTGAGTTGCACCTCCTAGGCAGTTTCGTGTCCATTGCGGACCTAGCCGCAGTCTGAAAGCGGCCAATCAAAATGGAAAACTGTGTTCCCCCTATTGTTCTTGCCATTGCGGAAGCAGGCTATTAATTTTGGCGTCAGTAGAGCTCTGCTATCAGCAGGTTGAAGGCCGCCTTGCGTTCCGCAGCGGTGGAGGCCAGCAAACCCTGCTGTTGCAGAATCGAAATCAACTGGCGCGGCGCGACCCCTTTGTAGCCAACGATCTCCACGTGGCCGGCCGCCACTTCGACGTTGGCAAGGCGCGGGTAGCTGTCGATGATCGGCTGGTACTGCTCGGCGAGGCTGAAGATATAGTCGCTCTCCACGCAAGCGCCCGCGTCGTCGCGACGGCGGCAGCTGTCGCGCTCATCCGTCACCACCTTCAGGTAGCGTTGGACTGAGGCGATCAGCGGACCGGGGCGGCGGATGAAATCAGAGGATGAAGTGATTTCGTACCAGTTGTCGCCGGTGACTGCCCGGCAACTGAGCGGCACTAGACCGAAACTAGCCCAGTGCAAACCGCGATAGCCGCATGGACTCGCTGCTGCAATGCCGGAAAGTGGCGCCGAGACTGTTACCAGGTTCACGTTAACCGCATCGCGCTCCCACTCGGATCTGTGCTCGCCTTCCATCGACTTCCTTGCAATCAGTCCGCCCATGCTGTGACCAATAACCGTGATGTCGCGATTGCGCATTTTCCCCGCCAGAGCCCCGACCGCCTCAGCCAGCTGGGTTGCGCTTTGGACCAGGCTGGCCCGGTCGTCATAGCTGAAACAGACCGCCTGTTGGCCATGAAAGGCATAGAGCTGGGCGAGGGAGCGGAACCGTCCCGCTGAACCATTACAACCGTGCACCAGAACGGTGACCGGCTGTGACGAGTCGAGGGATATATCCTTCTCCGGCGCATCGGTACAGGGACCCAACTGTGGGATTCGGACGGTGATATCGGGCGCCGGGAGCTTGCCGGTCTCCAGGGGCGTGGGGTCGATAGTCGGCGGTTGGAGAAGTGCACAACCCGAAACCAGGCTCGCAAGAAACCCTCCAAAAAAGATGCTGCGAACAACAGGCACGCCAAGCGCAAGAGAGTTCAATTTAATGTTGATGTTCATGCGATCTAGCCTAAATCAAAATAGCCGCCGATAGGAACCAAGAAAAAATGGTCCGTGATGCGGCGAAACGTACCGTATAACCCTGAGTGAGCGGCCTACGGGGCTTTTCGCGCAGGTCCGCTCGACTGCAGGGTTGGAGATGTTTACGCTTATATGAGCCAATAACGAAATTTTTCCCGCAATCAACGCATTTGTCATTCTTGACGGAAGCTGGCGCCCAAAAGGCGGCTTTGGGTGAGCATTCCTCATGTCCGCTCCTGGCCCAGACTGTGTAAAAACTCCGACAGGGGCGATGCCAATGGAATTCAGCCTTCGCAATCGCTCCACAATCGACTTTCTTCCCATTGGGAATGGTTTGCACACCCCTGAAAATCATCGGATTTTGAGTTTTTACACAGTCTCGGCCGGGAGAAACCATTTAAAAATGGCTGCTCCACTCTAAAACCAGACGATCACCCTGCCCTCGCAAGACCATCGCCCTCAAGCCGGAACGCAGGCCAGCGCGTTGCTTAACTGGCTCAGACTCCGCTTGCTGAAAACCACTGGCACCAGCATGTCGCCGGCTTCCCGGCGAACCTTGCGCGCCAGGCCATGGTTGATCTGATCGACCATCACGATCACCACTCGCGTATCGAGCGGAATCTGGCGATGACATTCGCCGGCCTTGCGTCCGCTCCAGTGGCGAATCGGCTGAAAGCCTTGCTGCGACAGATAGTCACGAAATGAATCGACACGATCTCCACCAACGATCAACGCTGCCATGACGTACTCCCGGTATGACCATGGCCTCAATGTAGCCATCTGCGCCAGGCGCTGATACGACGTTCTTGTTGGTTGTTTATTGCCCCGGACCACATAAGCATCTGCAATATTCAGGACCTGGCCTCAGGTTTGTCTTGTTATGCCAAGGCATAGCTGATCTCCATAGAACGAATTGATCGTTTACTGACCAGGCGCCAAGGGCTATGTTTGACAGGCGAGTCCCAACCCTAGAAATGAGGCAATGCGATGCAGATCGGCGTACCGAAGGAAATCAAGAATAATGAATATCGGGTCGGACTCACACCGGCCAGCGTACGCGAGCTGGTGGCGCATGGTCATCGCGTGATCGTGCAGAAGAATGCCGGCACTGCCATCGGCCTGACTGATGCCCTCTACGCAGGTGCCGGAGCCGAATTGGTCGACACCGCCGATGAGGTGTTTATCCGGGCCGAACTCATCATCAAGGTCAAGGAACCGCAACCCGACGAATGCCGCCAACTCAGGGATGGACAGGTACTTTTCACCTACCTGCACCTGGCACCGGACCGACGCCAGACCGAGTTGTTGCTGGCCTCGGGCGTCACTGCCATTGCTTATGAAACGGTGACCGGCCCGGGCGCCAGCCTCCCGCTGCTCGCCCCGATGAGCGAGGTCGCCGGACGGATGTCTATCCAGGCCGGCGCCGCTGCGCTCGAAAAATCGAAAGGGGGTTCCGGTGTTCTGCTCGGTGGCGTTCCCGGCGTCGCGCCGGGGAAAGTCACCATCCTCGGCGGCGGCGTGGTCGGCTACAACGCTGCGCAGATCGCGGTCGGCATGGGGGGCGACGTCACCGTCATCGACCGATCACTGGATCGTCTGCGCTGGCTGGATCGCCAGTTTGGCAATCGAATCCGGACACTGTATGCAACCGCCGAATCGATCGAAGCCAGCGTCAGCGAGGCTGATCTGACCATCGGCGCCGTCTTGATTCCCGGCGCCTCGGCACCGCATCTGGTCAGCCGCGAACTGCTGAAACGGATTCGCCCGGGTTCGGTGCTGGTTGATGTGTCAATCGACCAGGGCGGCTGCTTCGAGACGAGCCGACCGACGACCCATGCCGAACCGACCTATATCGTCGACGACATCGTGCATTACTGCGTCGCCAACATGCCGGGGGCCGTGGCGCGAACATCGACTTTCGCCCTGAACAACGCCACCCTTCCCTTCGTGCTGACGCTGGCTGGCAAGGGTTATCGCCAGGCTCTGCGCGATGATCCAAACTTGCGGGCCGGGCTGAACATTCACCGCGGCAAGCTCACCTGCGCACCGGTCGGCGAGGCCCTTCAGATCCCTGTCTGCGATCCGGAGGCGGAATTAGCCTGACCTCTGCATAAATATTCAAGGCTTCCCCGGCCAGGGCGTCGGGGAAGTTTCTTCGGTGCCGCTCACTGGCGAACCGGACAGCCAGGCGTGAAACTCCATGCCGAACAACAGGCAGATGACGAAGACCGTCGATGGCAGGTAGCCGGCCCCGATGCCGACCAGCGCCGGGCCAGGACAAATCCCGGAGATGCCCCAGCCCACCCCGAACAGCAAGCTGCCGACGATCAGCGGCGTATCGATTGCGCCAGATGCCAACGTCGGTGCTCGGCCATTCAGCAAACCGTTCGGGAGCCGGCTGCTCAGTCGGAACACGATGGAAGCAACGCCAATGGCACCGGCCATGACAAAAGCCAGCGACGGATCCCAGGCCCCCGTCACATCGAGGAAAGCCTGCACCTTGCCGGGGGCGGTCATGCCGGAGAGAATCAGCCCGCAGCCCATGATGAGGCCGGACAGTGAGGCAAGCAAATACGTCATTTCAGTCTCCCAGTAGATGGCGAACGAGGTAGACAGACCACACGCCGCCAGTCATGAAGCCAAGCACGGCCACCAGCGAGCGCCGGGAAAAGCGGGCCAGACCACAAATGCCATGCCCGCTCGTGCATCCGTTGGCCATGCGGCTGCCAAAACCAACCGCCAGCCCGGCCACGCAAAATATCGCCCATGATTGCGGATTGTCGAGATGGAGGCGAAAAGCCGGAGGCGTTTCTGCTACCAGCGCATTCCATAGCGGCGCCGAAAGGATCAGACCGATCAGAAAGGCGAATCGCCACCCGGAATTCGCTTCCTGATCACAAACCAGCTTGCCAAAAATACCGCTGACCCCGGCTATCCTTCCGATCCCCAGATATAGCAAGGCCGCTGCCAGTCCGATCAAGACACCGCCGAGCAGCGCGGACCACGGCGTAAAACTGGCGATATCGACCTGCATTGAGCACCCCCGGAGAAACGATGATTCAAGCTGCCGAGCGCCATCCCCTCTGCATCAGCCATAAAAAAATCCCGCCACGCTCAGGTGGCGGGAAACCAGGCGCCGAAGCACGATGGAGAGAGATGAAGAACTGCAGTGGCCAATTTATCGCCTGTCCGGAAGCAAGCAAACGACCGCTTTTTTATAAGCAAACAACCGGCAGTCATCTCTGGATATTCCCGGTTTTCAGCCGGCCTGCTCGGCCAACTCGCCAGAGAAATCCGGTCGCCGCGAGGCAATTGACGGCACCTCGATCTCATCGGCATCAACCTCACCCTTGCCGGAGGCCAGCAAGCCGAAACGCTTCAACTGGGCACGCAGTATGTTGCGCGAAATACCCAGCAATCGGGCCGTCCTGACCTGGTTGTTGTCGCAATGCTCGAAAGCGAGGCGGACCAGCATTTCTTCCACCTGCTCGTAAATCGCATCGCTGCCGCAGTCGAACAGCTTGATCAAGGCTTTCGACAGTCGGCATTCCTCTTCCTCGTCGACATCAGCGCTCGCAGCACTGATTTGCCCGGGTAAAAGCGGTACGCGATCCGGCAAGCGCAGGTCAGCCGAACGAATCACATTGTCCCGGCAGACGATCAGGGCATAGTGGATGACGTTTTCAAGCTCCCGGATGTTGCCTGGCCAGGAATAGCCAAGCAGCAACTGCCGGGCGTTCGACGAGAACTCGATCGGCCCGAGGTTCAGGCGGCTGCGATAGGTATTCACGAAATGGCTGGCCAGCGGCAGGATGTCCCCCGGACGGCTCTTCAAGGGTGGCAGGTTGATCGCTGCAATGTTCAGGCGGTAGTAGAGGTCGGCCCGGAAATGGCCGGCTTCGACGGCACTGATCAGATCGACGTTGGTCGCTGCGACCAGACGGACATCGACGTCGATCGGGCGCCGCGAACCGACCCGGACCACCTGCCGCTCCTGCAATACCCGCAGCAACTTGACCTGCATGGCCAAGGGAAGATCGCCGATTTCATCGAGGAACAAGGTGCCATGCTGGGCGGCCTCGAACCAGCCGGCCCGCGCGCCCTGCGCCCCGGTATAGGCGCCGGCCTCATGGCCAAAAAGCTCGGCTTCGATCAGATTTTCGCTGAAGGCGCCGCAATTGACTGCAACAAAAGGGCCGCTACGTCCGCTCTGCTGGTGGACATGGCGGGCGATCAATTCCTTGCCGGTGCCGGTATCGCCGATGATCAGAACAGTCGCCTCGCTCGGCGCGACCATTTCGGTCGTCACCAGAACATCGAGCGACACGGGATCGTGAAACACCAGGGCCTTCGCCCGAATGGATAGCTGGTGCGCCTGCGAATCCGGAAAGGTCAGAATTTTGTGCATTGCAGTTCTCTGTTTGAATGACGTCACCGGGAGGAACCCCACGGCGGACAGCCCCACGCCTGTCCGTTCTTGCCGCCAATTGGAATGCCTGCAGGTTAACAACCGCGTCACAGCATCCCAACGACCTATTTCTAATAAGCATTTTCACAAGGCAATCGGAATCGCCCGCTGCCGCTGATAAAACAGGCGAATCACTGCTGCCCGGGCAACACCAGCCATCCCAAGCTGCACTCCGGGCAACACCCCACCCTCGCCCGGCAGCAATCGCAGCACATCGAAAAACGGAAAATCCTCTTTCCATCAATCACTTGAAAATAATGTCCGGCAATCCGGAGGGTGGCATACCTCCTGCATTAACTGACGGATTTTGCTCGGCAGCGGCAGACAGACCGCTGGTCCAATCCAAACCGGTCACCCACCGATGAATCGATGAAACTGATGAATTCCCCCCTCCCGAGTGCGCTTCTCCCACTTGCCTTGACACTCGTTCTCAACGGTTGCGCCATCGGGCCGGATTACCTTCGAACGGAAATTCAGATACCGCCCAGCTATCGAGAAGCCGCCGGCTGGAAAACAGCCCAGCCAGCAGACACGCAGACGGCCAGCGCCTGGTGGGAGCGCTACGGCGATCCGCTGCTCAACGATCTCGCACAACAGGTCGCCATCTCGAACCAGAACGTGGTGGCCGCCGCCGCTCAATACCGGCAGGCCGAAGCCTTGCTGGCCGGCGCCCGCGCTGCCTGGTTTCCCAGTCTGGGTGCCGGTCTCGCCACCACCCGAAGCCAAGGGGTAAGCAGTGCAACGTCGACCACCGTCAACCCGGCCCGAACCATTGATCGCCTGTCGCTGAACAGCAGTTGGGAGGTCGATCTGTGGGGACGCATCAGCCGTTCGGTCGAATCCAGTGCCAGCGCACTAGAGGCCAATGCGGCCGACCTCGCTGCGGCAAAACTCAGCGCCCAGGCCGCCCTGGTCCAGAGCTACCTGCAACTGCGTGTCAACGATGCCCAGCAAGGGCTGCTGACCCGCACCATTGCCGCCTACCGGCGCTCGCACCAGATCACCGTCAACCGCAAGGAGGCCGGAATAGCCACCGCAGCCGATGTCGCCCAGGCCGAAGCCCAGCTGAAGACCACGGAAGCGCAGGCCATCGACCTCGGTATCCAGCGCGCCCAACTCGAACACGCCATTGCCCTGCTCATCGGCAAACTGCCCAGCGAGTTCAGTCTGCTCGCCGGCGAATCAGTACCTTCGCTGCCTGAGGTACCGCTGGTGCTTCCTTCCGAACTCCTTGAGCGACGCCCGGATATTGCCGCGGCCGAACGGCGGATGGCATCGGCCAATGCCCAGATCGGTGTCGCCCAGGCTGCCTTCTTTCCCAGCCTGAGCATTTCGGCGAGCGGCGGCTACCAGCACACCAGTTTCAGCGACCTGATCATGCTCCCGCACCGCTTCTGGTCGCTCGGCCCCGCCCTGGCCTTGAGCATTTTCGATGGCGGCAGTCGGCTGGCCCTGCGCGATCAGGCAATGGCCAGCTACGACCGGAGTGTGGCCAGCTATCGGCAAACCGTACTGACGGCCTTTCAGGAGGTGGAAGACAACCTTGCTGTCCTGCGCATACTCAAGCAGGAAAAGGAGGTTCAGGCCGCGGCCACACGGGCTGCCGGCGATTTTCAGCGCTTGACCAACAATCAGTACATGGCCGGCACGGTCAGCTTCCTGAACGTGGCGACGGCCCAGGCCGCAGCACTGAGTGCCGAGCGCAGCAGCCTGGATATTCTCAACCGGCAGCTGGCGGCCAGTGTCGGGCTTTTCAAGGCCCTCGGCGGTAGCGACTGGCAAGACAACGCCAGCAAGCCCGCAGCCAAGTTGGCCACCGTGCCTTGAGCCAACCGGAAGCGCCGACCAGGATCGGTGCTTCCGGAACTTCCATGCTGCCTTAGTCAGCCGCGAAGCAGTAGAACAGGCCAGCACCACCGCTGCTTTCCAGCTTCTCCAGACTACAACCGCGACTGCCGTGGGCTGAATTCCACGAGGTGTTGCCGCCGCCGGTGCGGTCGAAATGGCCGACCTGAACCGAACCTTCCACGGCGCCGCTGGTGTAGTTCGAGCAAGTATGGTCGGCGGCATCGGCAAAGGCTCGGCCATCCGGCAACGATCCGGTCACGATATCGTGTTGATTCGGCTTGTCGCCGGCCCCTTTGACCGGTTCGCCTTTCTCCGTCAGCGCCGTGGTACGGCTCAGGTTGTTGCCGAGACGAGCGCCGTCGAGCGTATCGCCATGCAGATGTGCCACATCCTTGGCCACCTGAACACTCTTGGCGTTAAACCATGGGCCATTACCGATGCGATCGCGGGCATTGACGGCCGGCTGACCATTGGCTGCCTGGGTACTCAGATAGGCACGCCAGGCTTTCTTGCTGCTGCCCGCTGCGGCAGCCAGTTGCTGGCAATGCGCGTCGGCACCGGCCAGCCCACCTAGATCGGCCCCCTTGCCGATCCCCGTGCTGGTCACAAAAAAGCTCAGCGGCTGTGGCGGCGTCACAGCCTGTTGGGCAAGCGCCGAGCCGATGGCGGCGACAAGACAGCCGCCCAGCAAAAAAAATTTCTTGTTCATGAATTTCCTGTTTGAAAGTGATGAGTGACGGGTCGCACGCGCGTTCCCTGAAAGCATCAGTCAGCAGCTTCCGTACCAGCCAGGACAATCCGCAAACTTGATTTAAAACCAAAGGCTTGTCATTCATCACCGCCTTTGGGGTCTGCTGCCAGAGCAACACCTCGGCCAAAACGCTGATGCAGAATCAGCAGCCCACGCCGGCTGGCCCACTGACGGCCAATCGGGCATCAAGCGCTTTTCCTTTAGCAATCAGTCGATTAGACGAGCAACATGAAGCGAACCGGGGTTTGGCTTGATAGTTGCTGCCTGACGGAGTGACGCGGCAAGGCGGATTCCGCACCCCGCGCACCATTCAACTTCAATCGACCACCTTTGGAAGCCTATCCGTGAAAACACTGAAAACCCTACTGCTCGTCGCCATCAGCCTCGTTGCCTCGGCAGCCTTTGCCCAGCAGGCAGCACAGCCGTGGAACTACAAAACCAAGCAACTGAACCGTGCCGAAATCGATGCGCTGCTCGCCAAACCTGAACAAGTCCTGGTCCTCGATGTACGGCGCCCGGATGAACTGATTTCGAAAGGCAGTTTCCCGGCCTACCTGAGCATCCAGACCACCGATGTCGAAAAAAGCCTCGGCTACATTCCCAAGGACCGCACCATCGTCACCGTCTCGAACCGCGCCCATCGCGCCGGCGCGGTCGGCGACCTGTTGAGCAGCAAGGGATTCAAGGTGGCCGGCGCGGCCGGTTCGCTCGACTACGAAGATCAGGGCGGCAAGGTTGCCCGCATCCAGCCGCCCCAACCCAAGGCAGCGGCCAACTGACCCACTGGCTGCCTCGGCCGGGCCGCTGCGACAATGTCCTGCCGGTCCGGCTATACAGCGCGGAATATCTTTGCCAGACTGCGTACCGGCCACTAGAAACTCGTGGCCGACAATCGTGTCACAGCAAGCCATGACAAGACGCCCGCGACAAGCGATGGATGGACTGTCCAGCCCCTTTGGAGAACTACCTTGTTGAAGCAACTCTGCTGGATCGTCCTCGGCCTTGCCGTCAGCGCACAAGCGGCCGAACTGGCGCCGCAACCGCAGCACCAGCGCGTCGTCCGGATCAGCGCCGCCCTGCTCGGCCATTACCATTACAAACCCGCAGTCCTTGACGATGCGCTGTCGGAGGCGATCTTCGAGCGCTATCTGAAGACGCTCGATAGCGAAAAATACTATTTCACCCAGAACGACATAGACCAGCTCAGTGAATACCGAACCCGGCTCGACGATGCGATCATCGAAGAGAACCTGCAGGCGCCATTTGCCATCTTCAACCTTTACGCGCGCCGGGCCGAGGAACGCTTTTCCTATGCCCGCAGCCTGCTCAAAGGCGGTTTCCGCTTCGATCAGAACGACCGCTTTACCTTCGTCCGCGACAAGGCCGAATGGGCAAGCTCCGACGAAGCATTACGCGAAATCTGGCAGCAGCGCGTCAAGAACGACTGGCTGCGCCTGAAACTGGCGGGCAAGAGCGATCCCGAGATCGTTACCGCCCTCGACAAACGCTACGAGCAATCGATCCGGCGCATCAACCGTCTGAAGAGCGACGACGCTTTCCAGATGTTCATGAACGCCTACACCACCGCCATCGAGCCCCATACCACCTACCTCGGGCCGCGTGCCTCGGCTGACTTCGACATATCGATGCGCCTGTCACTGACCGGCATCGGTGCGGTGCTGCAGGAACGAAACGACTACACCATGGTCCGCGAAGTGACCCCCGGCGGGCCGGCCGCCCGTTCCGGCCAGCTCAAGGCCGGTGACCGAATCGTGGCCGTCGCCCAGGGCGAGAAAGGCGCCTTCGTCGATGTCGTCGGCGCCCGTCTCGATGACACGGTTGCCCTGATCCGCGGCGCGGCCGACAGCGTGGTTCGCCTCGACATTTTGCCGGCCAACGCCGGCCCGGATGCCAAACATAGACAGATAACGCTGGTCCGCAAGAAGGTCGACCTGGCCCAGCAAGCGGCCAAGAAAGCCGTCCTCGATGTCACAGACAATGGCAGCGCCAGGCGCATCGGCGTGATTACCCTGCCCGCCTTCTACGACGACTTCGAAGGCCGCCGCAAGGGCGACCCGAACTTTCGGAGCGCCACCCGCGATGTGGCGAAGCTGCTCAAGGAACTGGGCAAGGAGAAGGTTGATGGGGTCGTGCTCGACCTGCGCCACAACGGTGGCGGTTCGCTGAAGGAAGCCATCGAGCTGACTGGACTGTTCATCGACACCGGGCCGGTCGTCATGGAACGCAATGCGCAGGGCCAGGTTTTTGTCGATGGCGACACCACTCCCGGCACCGCCTGGGATGGCCCGCTGGGGGTACTGATCGATGGCGAATCGGCCTCGGCCTCCGAGATTTTTGCGGCAGCCATTCAGGACTACGGCCGGGGTATCGTCATCGGCGAGCAGAGTTATGGCAAGGGCACCGTCCAGACCGTACTCAACCTCGACCAAGCTGTCGGCAGCGAGAAGCCAGCGCTTGGCGAACTGCGGATGACCATCGCCCAGTTTTTCCGGATCAATGGCAGCACCACGCAAGTACGCGGCGTCCAGCCGGACATCGCCCTGCCGGCCGCCAATGATCCGACGCTGACCGGTGAGGCCAGCAACGACAATGCCCTGCCCTGGACGCGCATCCGCGCGGCCGCCTACGACCGGGTGGCCGACAAGGGCGAGGTGATTCCCGCCCTGCTCGCCCGCCATGTCGCGCGGGCGGCCAACGACCCGGAATTTCAGCGCCTCGAAGAAACGGCTTCGGAACTCCAGCGATTACGCCAGCAAACGAGCGTCTCCTTGAACGAAGCAGAAAGACGCCGCGAAAATGAAAGCCTGGAAAAACGCCTAAGCGGGCTGGCTCGTGCCGACGACGGCCTGCTCGATAGCGAACGCGAACCCGATACGGACGGCAAGGATGAAAAGGCGGGCAACAAGGCCAAGGATACCCGGCTGCTCGCGGCAGCCCGCATCATCGCGGACGAAGTCGATCTACAACGCGACAAGGGCAAACCGGGCGCTCTCGAGCGGCCAAATCAGGCGGCAATCAGCCGATAGGACAACACCCGATCCGGCAGCAGGCTGTTGCCACACCAACAGCCGCTGACTGGACGGGAGCAGCCCACGGCCCCCGCCGCCCTTCGCCGGCTCATCGACCACCCCCCAAAACCGCCTGGTGGTGCGGCTTCCCGGGCGGGTCGCCAGTTTCATGGCCTTTGGCACGCCTCCTGCAACAGATTGGTTTCCAACCACACGCTGTCACTTGTCCAGGAGGTTCCATGCGTCGCCCGACGATCCCCGTTCTCAGCATCACGGCAGCTTTGCTCGCCACTGCCTTTTCCGCCCATGCAGCTTCCTTGCAGGAGGCTGCCACCAACCTGGCCGTCGCCAAGACACAGGCCATCGAATTCTCGGGTTCCGGCCACTGGTTCCAGTTCGGCCAGGCTCCTAACGCAAAGCTGCCATGGCCGCAGTTCGACGTCACGAAATACGTGGCCGATCTCGACTATGGCAAATCGGCTGCCCGGGTCCAGATCACCCGCCTGCAGGCCGACGATCCGAAGCGGCGGCGTCCGGCGCCGAGCACCCAATGGCTCGACCAATACGTCAATGGCAAGCTGGCCTGGAACCTGCCGCCGGCCAGCCAGCCACAGACGGCCAGCCCACAGTTCGCCGCCGCCGAAGAACGCCAGGCCGAAATCTGGTCGTCACCGCATGGTTTCATCAAGGCCGCCCTGGCCAACAATGCCAGCAGCAAGGCCGTGAAAAACGGGGTCGAAGTCGAATTCACCGTCGATGGCAAGTACCGCTACGTTGGCACCATCAACGCCAATAATGAGGTCGAGCGGATCAAGACCTGGATCGATACAGCAGTCCTCGGCGATACACTGGTCGAAACCGAATTCGCCCATTACAAGGATTTCAACGGCCTTCGTTTTCCGAGCGAGATCATTCGCCAGCAAGGCGGTCATCCGGTGCTGGCGATCCGGGTTGCCGAGGTCAAGGCCAACCCGGCCATTGCCATCACGCCACCGGAGGAAATCCAGAAAGCCCAGTTGCCAGCGGTCACAGTCAAGTCTGAAAAGCTTGCCGAAGGCGTGCATTACCTGACCGGCGGCACGCACCATAGCGTGGCCATCGAGCAAAAGGACCACGTCGTGCTGGTCGAAGCGCCGCTCAACGAAGCCCGGTCGCTGGCCTTGATCGACAAGGTCAAGGAAATCATTCCCGGCAAGCCGATCAAGTACCTGATCAACTCCCACCTGCACTTCGACCATTCGGGCGGCCTGCGCACTTTCGTCAACGACGGCGCAACCATCGTCACCCACAAGCTGAACGAGGCTTACTACAAGCAGGCCTGGGCGGCACCGCGCAGCATCAATCCCGACCGGCTCGCCGAATCGAAGAAGGCACCCCGCTTCGAAACCTTCACTGACAAGCTGGTACTCAACGACGGCAGTCGCAAGATCGAGATTCACAATATCGCCGGCAGCGGCCACAACGACGGCTTCGCCATCGTTTACCTCCCGGCGGAAAAGATTCTGATCGAAGGCGATGCCTATACCCCGACTGCCGCCGGCACGCCGCTTCCCGCCTCGCCCAATCCATACAGCGTCAATCTCTACGAGAATATCCAGCGACTCAAGCTGGATGTCGACAAGATCGCCGCCCTGCACGGCCCGCGTCTGGTCACGCTGAACGACCTGCGAGCCGCAATCGGCCTGGGCAGCAGTTACGCCAACGCCAAGTAAGGAACAAAAAGCCGGCCACCAGGCCGGCTTTTCTGTTGCCGATGGCACCAGGAAGGTGATCGGCGATTAACGCAAACAGCCTTATTTTTCGGCTCGCGTCCTGGCCAGCCACTGGACCACTTCCAACGCCTTGTCGACATTGGCGACGGGTGATAACCCACCCACGACTGACGCGACCTTGCCATCCGGCATGACCACGAAGGTGGTTCGTTCGGCCATGCCGTGATCGATTTCTTCGCCCCGGGTATCCTTCCGCCCCTCAGGCGTCGACCGCACGTTGAGCCCGTAGGATTTGGCGATTTTGCCGCCCGCATCGGAGGCGACGGCGATCTTGCCCGCACAGAAATCCGGATCGGCCGAGAAGTTTTTCAGGCGGGCAATGCTGTCCAGTGACACACCGACGATTGATGCGCCGGCCGCCACAAATTGATCGTTCTTTTCGGCGAAAGTATGGGCCTGGATGTTGCAGCCATTGGTATAGGCCGACGGGTAGAAATAAACCACCACCGGCCCTTTTTGCAGGGTGTCGCGTAGCGAGTAAGAGAACGCCTTGCCATTGAGTGCGGCCATGGTCACGAACTGCGGCGCACTTTCACCTTCGTTCAGGGCCGCGAATGATGACTGGATGGCAAGGCCGGCGATGAGCGCAGCCCCCCACAGTTTGCTCAAGCGAAAATTCATGTCTATTTTTCCTGGAAAAATTTGATTTGATCCGGCTCGTTTCCTAGAGGCCGGAGAGATAGGAAGACAATTGCTCGATATCCGAGTCAGTCAGTTTTTTGGCGATTTCGTTCATGATTCCGCCCAAACTGTTCTTGCGTTCGGCCAGCCGCCATTCAGTCAACTGCTTGGCCAGGTAGCGTTGATGTTGACCACTCAGGCGAGGGTAGATGACTTCCCCCTGCTGTATGCCCTGCCCCGCTTCACCGTGGCAGCCGGCGCAAGCGGGAATGCCACGAACACCATCGCCCTCGACGAATAGCCTGCGTCCCTGCGGCAGCAGGTTTGCCTTTTCGTTGCTGATTTTCTGCCCGGAAAAATAGGCGGCGATATCGGCGACATCCTTGTCGCTCACGCTGCGGGCCATGACCAGCATCGTGTCGTTGCTTCGCACACCATTCCGGAAATCCCGCATCTGCTTCAGGATGTAGCTTGGCAACTGGCCAGCCAGCCGGGGATATTTGCCGATATTGCCGACACCGTCTTCAATATCCTGCGCGTTGCCGTCGTGACCATGACACTCCTGGCAGCGTTCATCTTCCGATTTCAGCTTCCCGACAAGTGGATCACCTTTCAATGAAGGACTGACCGCAGCAGCCTTTGGACGCCCGCTTCCCTCCTCGCTGAGCACAGGCAAAGCCAGGAGGGCAAGCAAAATGCCCGATGCGATGATTCGATAACGACGCATCGCCAATCAGGATTTCTTGTAGAAATTGTGGCAATCCTTGCAGGCACGAGACAGGTCGGTTGCTTTCAAATTGGCGTTATCAAAATCCTTGGCATTGAGCAAGGAACCGATCTCATGCGACAAGGCCTTGCTCTTCTGGGTAATGGTTATGGCATCGTGGGCATCGCCCTTGGCAGCATAGAAGGCCTCGACCATGGCGAACATGGCTTCGAGTTCCTTCGCATCTCCTGTCCCGGCTGCAACATTCTTCAGGGCAATGTTGTTGGCGAGGCTTTTATTGGTGTCCTCGACGGTACGCATGAAATCGTCGTCGACCTCGATCTGCGCCGAGATCACGCTGCCGGCCAGCAGCAACAGGGCAATTCCACCTATGAATGACTTTCGCATCAACTGAACCTATTTACTGAATTTTCATGTTTGTTGGCTGGAGGCCTGTCGTGAACGACGGGATCTGCCAGTTTCCCGACAGTTCCCGTCGCATCACGGCGTTTTCACCTAAGCCAGCAATTCCTTGATGACCTTGCCGTACACCACCGTTGGACGCTCCGAGCGACCATTGTTGAGGAAGGTCGTTTTCAGGTGATCCAGGCCGAGCAGATTGAGGACCGTGGCATGCAGGTCGTAGGTATCGACTGCTTTGTCCTTGTCCGCCACTTGCAGGCCAATATCATCGGTCGCACCATAGGTCGTACCGGCATTGACACCGCCGCCAGCGATCCACTGGGTGTAACCCCACGGGTTGTGGTCGCGGCCGCTGCCGCTCTCACCCCATGAGGTACGGCCGAACTCGGAGGCCCAGACGACCAGCGTCGTGTCGAGCAGACCACGGGCCTTGAGGTCGGCGAGCAGGCCGGCGATCGGCTTGTCCACCATGCGCGCCTGAACGCCGTGGTTGCCGTCCAGATCGTTGTGGGCATCCCAGCTGCGGCGTTCCTGATCGGAGATGTTTTCCGGATGGCCGGAAACCACCTGTACGAAGCGCACGCCACGCTCGACCAAGCGGCGGGCCCGCAACAGCACCTGACCATAGCTTTCGCTGGTCTTGTCGTCGATACCGTAGAGCTTCTTGGTCGCTTCCGACTCACCGCTCAGATCAACGGCTTCCGGCGCCGCACTCTGCATGCGGTCGGCCAGTTCGTAGGACTGCAGACGGGCGCGCAATTCGGTGTCTTCCGGGCGATGCGCCGCACCGAGGTTGTTCAGCGTCTTGAGCAGGTCGAGCGAACCGCGCTGCTGAGCGGCCGAGCGCAGTTCCGGACGCTCCAGGTAGAGAATCGGCGAATCGCCAGGGCGGAACGGCGTGCCCTGATAGACCGCCGGCAGGAAGCCGGAGCTCCAGTTGACCGAACCGGCCTGCGGTTCACGGTCGCCGTTGTAAAGCACCACGTAGGATGGCAGATCGCGGTTGGCCGAACCAAGGGCGTAGTTGATCCACGCGCCGAGCGACGGACGACCCGGATTCACATCGCCGGTGTTGAGCTTGAGGATCGAAATATCGTGGGTGGCACCGACCGTCACACTGGACTTGATGAAGGCCAGCTTGTCGGCATGCTGAGCCAGGTTGGGCAGCAGGTTGGAGAACCAGGCACCGCTTTCACCATACTGATTCCAGGAGCGCTGGTTGGAGACGTACAGCTTGCCGACGCCGCCCTGGGTACTGGTCTTGATCCCCTTGAGGAAGGAGGCCGGTACTTCCTTGCCGGCCAGCTTGGCCAGCTCCGGTTTGTAGTCGTAGAGGTCGAGGGTCGAAGGTGCGCCGTTCTGGTGCAGCCAGATCACGGACTTGACCTTGCCGGGAAAGTGCGGTGCCTTGGGCGCCAGCGGATCAGCCAGCTCCGAGGCCAGTGCCGAGCCGATGAAGCCGACACCGGGAATGAAGCCCGCTGCTGCTGCGGCTCTGCCAAAACCGAGACCGGTCCTGATCAGAAAGTCACGACGATTGATGGACATTTGTGGGTTCCTTGTTTCGTTTTTTTGAATGGGTTAGAAGCGATAGGCAAAGTCGTTCGAGTTGGCCACCGTATGGACCAGATCGACGAAGGCAGCGGCACGAACCGGGTTGATGGCACGCTGATCCTTGATACCGATAGGCACGGCAACTTCGAACTTGCCGTCGGCCACCTTCTGCTGGACAGCCGCCTCGCCCTTGGCCAGGAAGTCCTTCAGCGCAGCCTTTTCTTCCTTGTTCGGCTCACGCGAGAACAGTATCTGGTAAAGACGGCTGATCTGCGCCGATTCGTCCTTGCCGGCTTCGTTGATCACTCGCCCGGCCAGGGCTTGCGACCAATTGATCACGATGTCGCTGTTGAACAGGGTCAGGGCCTGCAACGGCGTCGTGGTCACGTCACGCTTGTGGTGAGCCTGTGACGGGTTGGCCGGGTCGAAATTCTGCAGCAGCGGATAGGAGAAGCTGCGGCGGCTGAAGATATAGACGCTGCGGCGATTCCAGTCGTTCTTGTCCTTCGACACGGTCCATGCCCGGTTGCCATCGAAGTCGGCTGCGCCCAGCGTGCTGGCTTTCGCCACCGGCGGGAAGACCGACGGGCCACCCACCACGTCATTGAGCTGACCGGAGGCATAGAGCAAGGCATCTCGGATTTCCTCGGCTTCAAGGCGTTTGCGCGGATAGACGGCGAGCAGCTTGTTCTGCGGATCGGCCTTGACGACATCGGAACGCTCGGCAGAAGACTGGCGATAGACGCTGGAGAGCAGGATTTCGCGATGCAGTTTCTTGACGCTCCAGCCACGTTCGACAAAGGTCGACGCCAGGTAGTCGAGCAATTCCGGATGTGTCGGCTTCTCACCGGCACGGCCGAAGTCGGCTGGCGTCGCGATGATGCCCTTGTCGAAATACTGGCTCCAGACACGGTTGGCGTAGACGCGAGCGGTCAGCGGGTTGTTCGGGCTGGCAATCCAGCCGGCAAGCGCAGTGCGTCGTCCGGAAGACGTTGCCGTCGGCTTGATCTCGACCTTGTCGCCACCGAACAGCGCCGGAATGGCCGGCTGGACCTCTTCAGTCGGGCGTTCGTGGATACCGCCAAAACGCACGAAGGTCGGCGCGGCGTCGGAATGACCCAACTCAGTCGCGGCAGTGTAGTAGAGAGAACCACCGGTCGGGCGCTGGTCGTCGTACTTGCGCAGTTCCTTCTGCAGACGGTCGTACTCCTTCCAGGCGGCAACCTTGTCCGGCGTATGGTCGGGGCGTTCCTTGCTCTCCGCAGCCAGACGCAGGTATTGGGCAACGCCATCGCCAGTCTCGGCGACGACCATCTTGTGCCGGTGGTTCACCCAGCGATCCAGCGCATTCCAATCCTTTTCGGTCTTGAAAATGGAATCACGGCTATCGGTCAGGTAGCGCTCCTTCTGGTACTTGATACCGTCCTCGCGGTAGGGTTCAAGCACCTTGCGCTGGGCCTCACGGATTTCCTTGGTGACCTCCTGATACTTGTTGCGCTGTTCGACGAACTTCTTGTCCCAGGCGCTCTCGCTACCCTTGGCCAACGGGATGCGGGAATCGAACGACGTGTTGGCCAGGAAGGCCTGCAGCTGGAAATATTCCTTCTGGCTGAACTTATCCGACTTGTGGTTGTGGCAACGGGCGCAGCCGGCGGTCGAGGCCAGGAAGGTCTCACCGATGTTGTCGGTGATGTCGGTGGTGATCTGGTACTTGCGCTGCACGAGATCGCGGGAGTTCTGGTTATCCGGGTAACCGGCCAGGTAACCGGTGGCGACCTTCGCCTCCTGGCTGTCCGGCCACAGTTCGTCACCGGCAACCTGTTCCTTGATGAAGCGATCGAAGGGCTTGTCCTGATTGAAGGCATTGATCACGTAATCGCGATAACGCCAGTTGTTGGCCCGCGTGTTGTCGTTCTGGAAACCGGTGCTGTCGGCATAACGGGCCAGATCGAGCCAGCGACGCGCCTGGCGCTCGCCGAAGTGATGCGAGGCCAGCAGACGGTCAACGACCTTTTCGTAGGCATCCGGCGACTTGTCGTTAACGAAGGCCTTGACCTCTTCCGGTGTCGGCAGCAAACCCCAGGCATCAAGCGTCGCACGCCGGATGAAGGTGGCCCGGTCAGTCTCCGGTGATGGCTTCAGGCCCTTGGCTTCCAGCTGCGACAGGATGAAAGCATCGACCGGCGTCCGTACCCAGCCCTTTTGCCCAACCACCGGCACCTGCGGTTTCTGCACTGCCTCATAGGGCGACCAGCGCTTTGCCGATTTCGTCACCACCGTGTCCGCCGCCGCGCCTTTATTGTCATCTGCGGCAACCGCCACAAATGTCGTGAAGCACGACAACACGGCTAGATAAGCTATTTTTTTCATTGACCACTCCAAACAAGAATTCACAAGACCGCCCCCTCAAACCCGTACTGCAAAGTTCGCCTGAGCCGCATTACTGGATGCTTGTTGAGCAACCGCCATGCCACACCGAAAGAACAGACGAAAAAATACGAGGCAAAAGCGGCAATTAATGATCCCAACACACTGAAATAAAACGGTTTAACAAACCATCATTCGCCCACGTCGTCGGGCTGATTGATCATCGACAACGTCATGAATTCGGATCGCAACTGTTTGCCGGGCAGCAGCCAGGCAGGCAGTCGTGTTGCGCTGGAAACAGTCGGCGAATGCCACCGTTTGGAGCGGCCATGAGCGCAGACAGACTCAGCGATCAAATCTGTCAGCCAGCAGGAAATAAAACGCTGGCTGCACGGCCAACAACTGCTGCACCAGAAACAGCAACACGCAGCCAAGTGCACCGTACTGTGCAGGCCTGAAAATTAAACAAACACAAAATCAATGACTTAAAACATGGCACGGTCTGTGCCATAGATATCCCAGCCAAGACCGGTCTCGCCAAGGACCGGAATGCACGGCAAGGCAATCCAAATAACGCGGCAAACCCGCGAACTTGTGAACTAACTGGGAGTATTTAGTGAAATATCCAAAAAAACAGATCGTGACAGCGATCGGTGCGGCCCTGCTGACACTGGCCAGCAGTGCCAACGCAGCCCCCCCAACAACCGAGGAACTGCTCAAGCAGCTTTCTGCCCTGCGCGCCACCGTTGATGCGCTGCAAAAGCAGGTCAAGGAGCAGGCGGACAATCTGGAAAAAACCCGCGAATCCATTCCGCAGGGAGCCGAACTGGCCACCACGCAGGACGTCGAAGGCGTCCGTTCCCAGCTGGAGGACCACAAATACAACACGGCACGTGACCGTGAATACAAGACAGCCCTGTCGTCCCGTGGGCTGACGATCGGTGGCACGCTGACCGGCAGCTACGTTACCTCGACCGCTCCCAGCGCTTCTACATCGAACAACCCGCAGGGCAAACCGGCTGAAAGCGGGTTTGGTGTCGGCGCCACCCTGTCCTTTGCCGGCAACCTGTACAAGGATTACGCCGAAGGCAAGAACCTGGATTACCGGGTTGCCTTCACCTACGCCAATCCGAAGCTCGCCAACAACAACAGCACCAACTCGCCGGCCCTGGGTGATACGGTCACCCGCCTGACCGACGTCTATCTGCAATATTCCCTGCTGCAGAACCTCGGCGCGCTGGAAGACCCGAAGCTGACCGCCACCTTTGGTCAACAAAAGATTCCGTTCGGCCTGGAAGGCCAGGTCTCCGACGAATTGAAACCGACCGTTTCGACGGCTCAGTTCCTGGGTGACAGCAACCTGAAGAACATCGGCCACCGCCAGATCGGCCTGATCTTCCGCGGCGATCTGTTCCCCAACGCCGACTACGGCTTCAACTACCGCGCCCCGCTGTTCGAATATGCCTTCGGCGTGGTCAATGGCAATGGCGAAAACACCACCGACGACAACACCCGCAAGGATTATCTGGGCCGCGTCACCTTCACCGTGCCGGCCGACTACAACAGTTGGCTGCGCGAACTTAAATTCGGCGTTTCCTACTACGGTGGCTGGAAAAACCTGAACAGCACGGGAACCAATTTCCCGGTCCAGTTGGATAACGCCCGCACCATCCGCAAGGGCTTCGACATTTCCTACAACCACAACCCGATCGGTATCACCTACGAACGGGCTGATGGCAGCGAGGACGATCTGCAAAACCCGGGCTCCCTGACCGATCGCCGCACCCGACGGACCAAGAAAACCGGCCAGGTGCTGACCGTGTTCTACAACTTCGGCGACATCGCCCAGTGGTCCAAGAACCTGAACCGCGTCGGCAAGTTCGACGACTTCTGGCCGACCACGTCGCAGGTCTATTACCGCTACGACACCTGGGATCCGAACAACTACGTCAATGCCGACCGGACGATCAAGCAAACCATCGGCTACAACCTGTTCTTTGCCGAAACCACCAAATTCCAGATCGGCCTGACCCGGACCGAGTACGACCGCACGCTGGGCAAAGCCAACTCCACCGACCTGACCGCCCAGTTCCAGTACGGGTTCTGATCGAACCCATCTGACCTTCATCGAAAGCAGAACATGAAAAAACTTGTATCCGTGATCGCCACCGCCCTGCTGGCGGTTGGCCTGCCACTCAGCGCCGCCGCCGAGGAAAGCCCGAAGGTGATTCGTATCGCCTTCTCCAGCGCCGGTGTCGGCGGCAAACCGGCAGCCGCCTCCGGCCTGCTGGCCACCGCCCATCAACGCGGTATTTTCGAAAAGGAATTCGCCAAGGATGGCATCAAGGTCGAATGGACCTTCTTCGTCGGTGCTGGCCCGGCCACCAATGAAGCACTCGCCCTGAAAAAAGTCGATTTCGCGACGCAGGGTGACCTGCCGCTCGTCGTCGCCCGGGCTAACGGCCTGCGTACCAAGATCATCGCCAAGGACTCCCAGTTCAGCCGCAACTATGTGGTCGTCCCCACCGCATCCCCGATCCAGTCGCTCGAAGACCTGAAGGGCAAGAAATTTACCGTTCAGAAGGGCACCGCAACCCAACTGACCTTGAACCGCTTGCTGACCCAGGCCGGCCTGAAGGAAAGCGACCTCAAGGTCATCGACATGGTTTCCGACTCCCAGAAAGCGGCGCTTTCTACCGCGGACGTCGATGCATCACTACAGTCCTCGACCGATCTGGTTTCACGTGGACTGGTTCGCCGGATCTTCAAGGTCGACGATCCCAAGTTGACCGCACCGTCGCAGATCTGGGTCGCTGAAGAATTCGAAACCAAGTATCCGCAAATCGTTCAGCGCTTCGTGACCACCCTGATCCGCGAGTCTGTCTGGTCAGTCGACGAGAAGAACCGTGACGAGCAATTCCGCCTGTGGGGCAAGACCGGCAACCCGTATTCCGATTACAAGGAAGATTTCAGCGGTTCCAAGCTGCGCGACCGCCTGAACCCGCTACTCGACGAGTACTACACCACCAGCATCGCCAAGTCGATTGCCGAAGCCAAGCAGTTCCGCTTCCTCCGCCGCGACGTGCCGACCGAGGGCTGGATCGAGCCGAAGTACCAGAAGGCTGCGTTGAAGGAACTGAAGCTTGAAGGCTTCTGGGATGAGTTCGACGGCGAAGGCAAACGCAAGGCCACGGCCAGCGCCAAGTAATAAACCGTCGCCTTTCCTGAAACCTTGTCCGCGCATCAATTCATCGATGCGCGGACAAGGCACTTGCAGCAAGCGACAGACTGATTTTGATTGTAAGAAGGGGCTGATGAAATGAGTACGACACACAGTTTGGAAAAGCCGCTGACACTTGAACCAGCAGGCAATTTTCTTCCCGCGCTGGGCTTTCCCGACTTGGGAAAAGCAGCAGTTCACCTCAAACGCATTGGTGTCGGCATCGTATTCCCGCTGTTCCTGCTCTATCTCTGGCAGGTGGCCACGGAACGCGTCTGGCTGCCCCCACAATTGTTGCCGGCCCCCGCTTTTGTCTGGGAAACCTTACTCGACATGCTGGGATCCGGTGAACTGGCCACCCATCTGTTGGCCAGTCTGCAACGGGTGGCCTGGAGCATCCTGATCGGCGGCTCGATCGGCCTGGCCATCGGCTTCGCCATGGGCCTGTCAAAAACCGCCAAGGCCTACCTCTACCCGAGTTTTTCACTCTTCTCACAATTCCCGGTCATTGCCTGGTCGCCGCTGATGATCATCTTCTTCGGCATCGACGAGGCGCTGAAGATTTCGACCATCACGGTCGCCGTCATCGTTCCATTCGCCGTCGCGACCTACAAGGGCATCGAGAACGTGCCAGTCAAACTGATGGAAGTCGGCCGCATCTACCAATTCAGTTTTACCCAGACGCTGTGGCGCATCGCGCTGCCAGCTGCGCTGCCAGCTGTACTCGGTGGCGTCCGGCAAGGCTGCATGCAGGCCTGGCTGGCACTGGTCTTCGTCGAACTGCTCGCCTCCAGCGAAGGACTCGGTTACCTGCTGGTTTACGCCCGCAATCTGATGCAGCTCGATGTCGTCATGGTCTGCATGGCCACCATCGGCCTCGTCGGCCTGCTCTTCGATTTCGCGCTCGCTTTCGTCGAACACCGTTTCAGCAACTGGGCACCGAAAGGACGCTGACCATGGCAACCTTCAAAGACAAACTTCCGTCCATCGACCCGCGCGGATTCGTGTTGCCCGCCCTGCTCCTGCTCGTCTGGCAAGGCATCACCGCGGCCGGCTGGGTCGATACGCGCATCATCGTTGCGCCCTCGGCCGTCCTCGCTGCCGGCTGGAACTGGATCAACAGCGGGCTGGCTCTGGAGAGCATCGGCGCCAGCCTGTTCCGCGATGCCAGCGGCTTCACGCTCGGTGCCGCAGCCGGCATCACGATCGGCCTGTTGCTCGGCACCTCCAAGCTGGCCAATACCTTCTTCGGCCCGACCTTCCACACCTTGAAGCACATCTCGATCTTCGCCTGGATACCGCTGCTCTCTGCTTTCTTCGGGCGGGATGACCTGGCCAAGATCGTCTTCATCGCCTTCGCGACGCTCTACCCGGTCGCCCTGGCCACCATCGAAGGCGTACGCGCCATCGCAGCGAGCCAGCTCGAAGTGGCCAAGGTCTATGGCTTCACCCCGCGCCAGGCGCTTTTCCGACTGATCCTGCCGGCTGCATCACCGCAGATCATTTCCGGCCTGCACCTTGGCCTGATCTTCGCGTGGCTGGCCACGATGGGGGCTGAATTTCTGCTCGCCAGCACCGGTGAAGGGCTGGGCATGACCGTCATTCGCGGCCGTGCCGCCTTCCGCGTCGACCTCATCATCTTCGGCATGCTGATCATCGGCGCCTTTGGCATGCTGCTCAACGAACTCGCCACCCGCGCCGAATCACGACTGCTGCACTGGCGCGGGCATGCCCGCTGACCGATCCCACCATTCCCACGGAGAACACCATGGCCCATGCCGGCACCCTCACCATCAACCGATTAAACAAGGACTACCGCGTCAAGGACAAAAACCTGCACATTCTCGATAACGTTTCGCTCTCCATTGCGCCGGGCGAATTCGTCAGCATCGTCGGCTCCAGCGGTTGCGGAAAATCCACCCTGCTCCGCCTGATCATCGGTCTGGAAGAGGACTACAAGGGCGAAATCCTGCTCGATGGCAAGCCGATCTCCGGCACCAGCCTCGACCGCGGCATCGTCTTTCAGGAACATCGCCTCTTCCCGTGGCTGAGCGTCGAACAGAACGTCGGCCTGGCCCTGCAGAACTCGAGCTTATCGGACAGCGAGAAACAGCGCTCCATCCAGGAGCACATCGAACTGGTCGGCCTGCGCGGCTTTGAGAAAGCCTACCCTTACCAACTTTCCGGCGGCATGTCGCAACGGGTCGCCATCGCCCGCGGCCTGGTCAATCGGCCGGAAATCCTGCTCCTTGACGAGCCCTTCGGTGCCCTCGATGCGATGACCAAATACAATCTGCAGAAAGAACTGCAGCACATCTGGGAAGCCGAAGGCATCACCATGATTCTGGTCACCCATGACGTCGAGGAAGCCGTCTATCTCGGCGACCGCGTGGTCATCATGGAACCGCGCCCCGGCCGCATCAAACGCATCGTGCCGGTTCCGCTGGAGCGGCCACGTAATCGCATGGCGCTGAATTTCGTCCGCATCAAGGAAGAAATCCTTGGCGAATTCGGCATCAACCATCAGGAAGAAGAAGCATTGATACCGGCGCTGGCAGCCTGACCTCAATGACTCCAAACAACAAAAAGGCAGGATGGCCAAACGGTCTTCCTGCCTTTTTAATTTCCGGATTCAGAAATTGGCTGTTGAGACAAATTAGGGGGATGACGAGAGAAGCTGGCACGCCATGTTGCATGGCAGCAACGTGCCCAAAGCAGCAGTTGCGAAAGTCATCAGTATTCGGCGCAAATTCACCTTTTTGCTGCCGTTTGTACATCGACTTGGGAACACTGAAAATTGCGTTCTATTGTGGTTTTGGAGCCTGTGACTGCTGCGCTTTGATGATACTTGGCAGGTTGTGTTCAATCCAGTCAGTTAGTGCTTCGACATGAAGACCTATTCCATCGCCCAGTGGGGTCAACGAATACTCCACATGCGGGGGCACCACCGGATACGACACGCGACTGACGAACCCATCCTGTTCCAATTGTTGCAGCGTCTGCGCCAACATTTTTTCACTCACCCCGCCTATTTTGCGGCGCAATTCGCTAAAACGATGCGTTCCTTCCATTAGCGCCATCAGCACCAGTATTCCCCACTGACTGGTCACGTGTTTGAGGATCTCACGCGAAGGGCATTGGGCGGCAAGCACGTCTCCACGACGCATGGCCTCCGCAAGTTTGCCGGTATCTGTTTCAAGCATATAGCTTACCTTTTGGTGCGTACTTACGAATAGTTAGTATAGCGGGTATTCTTTATTCACCCTATCAAACCACGAAAGAAAAGGCAGCCACAATGATTGCAATTACAGGAGCTACCGGCCAACTCGGCCGCCTCGTTATCACCTCGCTACTCAAGAAAATTCCAGCAGATGGCATTGTCGCCATTGTGCGCAGTGTGGAAAAAGCGAAGGAAATCTCCGCGCTCGGCGTGAAAGTTCGTCAGGCAGACTACAACCAGCCCGCCAGTTGGGATGCTGCACTGCAAGGAGCGGAAAAAGTCTTACTTATCTCCTCTAGCGAAATCGGACAGCGCGTCCAGCAACATCGTGCAGTTATCGATGCAGCGCAACGCGTAGGTGTAAAGCTGTTGGCTTACACCAGTGTTTTGCATGCCGACACATCCGTACTCGGACTTGCCGACGAACATCGGGAAACAGAAGCGGCCATCAAAGCGTCAGGAGTGCCATTTACGCTTTTGCGCAATGGCTGGTACACCGAGAACTATGCCATGGGGATTGGTGCAGCGCTGTCGCTAGGCGCCCTATACGGTTGTGCTGGCGACGGACGAATTTCTTCCGCCAGCCGCGCTGATTACGCAGAGGCTGCTGCCGTCGTGCTGACCAGCGACCATCAGGCAGGAAAGGTATACGAACTCGCAGGAGATGCCTCCTACACGCTGAGTGAATTTGCTGCAGAGATTTCACAGCAAAGTGGCAAATCAATTCCGTACATCAACCTGCCGGAAGCGGAGTACAAAAAAGCGCTATTAGGCGCAGGCTTGCCTGAATCGCTGGCCGAACTTCTGGCGAACTCCGATACCGGCGTATCCAAGGGTGCGCTATTTGATAATGGTCAGCAATTAAGCGGGCTCATCGGCAGGCCGACATCGCCATGGCAAGTAGCAGTAAGAGATGCGCTGAATTAAGACCTATCCCGAGGGGCCGATGATAGTCGGCCCCGATTGCACAGACTGGACGCGTACTCGCTGGATGCGAAAGCTCGCACCAATTGGCAATTCGGTCATTGGAGGATACTAATATCGATTCCTCGCACCCGTGCGTCAGCTCCAAAACTAACTTCAGCCATTCGGAACGCGTATAGCAACTGGCAACTCAGGCCGATCTCTGCCTGATGATGCCTAAATAACTTGGTAGTGGCACGCACATCCCAAAATCAGATGCCGTCCGGGTTACGCTGGTGGCAAACCCAGCCACGTTCTCGCTTCAGCCATGGTGGTAAAAACTCGAGCCGTATAGGTAGTGAGTGGGTCATTAGCATAAGCATTCGCTGCTGCCACAACCTCAGGGAGTGTAGCCACCATTGCAATACGGATGTTTGGGTTGATTAGCGCTGCGGAGTAGTCGATGGCGGCAATCTCCTCGATCTCGGGAAGCGATACAGTCAGCCCGGTGCAACCAAGGAAATCGTTGATGACATACCGAAGGTGGTCAAAACGCGAATCTGATTCAACTTTGGTATTGGCCGCCAAGACCTCAGCGCCAGTGACCTGATCGAAGTAGCGCTTGACAACCCCTTGTGGCGAATCCCAACTAATTTTGTACGCCATGAGCGCCTGGTCATATTGATTCCAATGTGACGTGATATTACGTACCAAATGTTCAACGCACAATTCAACGAACGTTGTCAGCAATAGTCAGCTTCTGGTTTTCCATGAAAAATCGTTCCTGCGCTTCCACGCAACATTCCGGAGAGATGTGCTGTGTTCGCAGGACAGCGCGGTCTAACAGGGCACTCAAGACAGCTTTTATATTGGCTTGAGTTCCTCGGCCTAGGATTTCGTTTCCGAGCGCCCGCCGCTCGCCGGCTTGCCTGACTTGTCGTCAACAGCCGCACGACTCCGCACTTCGCGTGCCACGACCTTTTCTCCTGCCATCAGGACATCGGCCGGGCTTTGCACCAGGGTGTCACCTGCCCCGACGCCATCAAGGATTTCGATCTCGCGGCCCAGATCGCGGCCCAGCTTGACCGGGCGGAAAACCAGCCGGCTGTCGGCATCAACGGTCACGATGCGCGGTCCGTCCTGGCCGCTGACCACCACGTTGGCCGGCACGATCAGCGCGTTGATGCCGTTGCTCAGGCTGATCCAGGCTTCGACATAGGTGCCGGGCAGCAGTTTTCCGTCCGAATTGGGCAGGATCAGGTCGACCTGGCGCGAGCGATTGACCGGATCGATCGCTCCGGCCACGTTTTCGATGCTGGCCGTGAAGCGTTTGCCGGGGAATTCGCTGACCTTGATGTTGACCTCCTGCCCGACCTTGATTTCGCCGGCGTAGCTCTGCGGGACCCAGATGGTCAGCCGCAGGGCATCGGTCTGGGTGATGGCGAAGAGTTCCTTGCCGCCGGCGCTGATCAGGTTGCCGACTTCGGCGCTGCGCCGGGTAACGACCCCTGAAAAAGGCGCCACGATCCGGCGAAAGCCCTCCAGTTGTTCGAGGCGCTTGACGCTGGCATCGGCCGCCGCCAGATCGGCTTCGGCCAGGGCCCGGGCGCTGCGCTTTTCCTCCATGTCCTGCTGCGACACGCTGTCGGTCTGGCGCAGCGTCTCCCAACGGGCCTCTGTTTGTCTGGACAGCGCCAGGCGGACCTTGATCTGCTCGCGGACTGCCTTTGCCTGAGCCAGCTCCTGCTCTTGTTCCGGTGCATCGATCAGGGCCAGCAACTGGCCTTTTTCAACATGTTCGCCAATGGTCTTGTACCAGGCTTTCAGATAACCGGCGCTGCGGGCATAGACCACCGTTTCGTTGCTGCCGCGCAAGGTCGCCGGCAGCAACAGACTGCGCTTGAGTTCTCCCGTCCTCGGCTTGACCGTTGCCACGGTCCGCTCGGCGCTGATCAGCGTGTGTTGCTGCAAGGCATGTGCCTCGTGGTAGTTGAAGGCGAGGCGTAGGCCGCCGCCGACCAGCAGCAAACCAAGGCAGACTGCGCCCAGACGGCGCGCCTGCGGCAATGAGTTCGGTGGCGGCTTGACGGCCAGTGGATGGAGAACGGATTCGTCGGAATGGCTCATGGGAATGACTCAGTCGAAAATCAGGCCGGGGCAACGCCCAGGCTGGGGCTCTGCCGGGCCTGCTTCTGGTGCAGGCTGGCAAAGACGAGAGGAACGAAAATCAGCGTGGAGACGGTGGCGAAGAGCAGGCCGCCAATCACGGCCCGGCCCAGCGGCGCATTTTGTTCGGAGCCCTCGCCAAATCCGAAGGCCATCGGCAGCATGCCAACGATCATCGCGACCGCCGTCATCATGACCGGGCGCAAGCGGGTCGCTGCCGCTTCCAGGGCAGCCGTCACCGGCGGTATGCCGCTACCCAGCCGGCTGCGGGCGAAGGACACCATCAGAATACTGTTGGCGGTGGCGACGCCCATGGTCATGATGGTCCCGGTCAAGGCCGGTACGCTCAGCGTCGTACCGCACAGGAAGAGCGTCCAGGCAATACCGGCCAGTGCCGCTGGCAAGGCGCTGATGATGATCAGCGGATCAAGCCAGGACTGGAAATTGACGACCACCAGCAGGTAAACCAGCGCGATGGCCACAAGCAGCCCCACACCCAGACCGACGAAGGAGGTCTTCAGGGTCTCGACCTGGCCACGAACGACCAGCTCGGCTCCGCGCGGCAAACGATCCCGCAATTCGCTGACCAGCGCGTCGATGTCACGACTGACGCCACCGAGATCACGCCCCTGGACACTGGCATAGACATTGAACAGAGCGTTGGCGTTGTAGTGGCTGACCATCGGCGCCTGCGCCGTGCGCTTAATGTTCACCAGATTGCCGAGCAGTTGCGGCTGACCGTTGCCATTGCCGACGGGGGTGCGCAAGAGCGCATCGATACTGTCGAGATCGACTTCGCGGCTGCGCACGCCGACATTGTAGGTATTGCCGTTGGCAGGATTCAGCCAGTAGGTTGGCGAGGTCTGCATGCTGCCGGAAAGCGAGATCAACAGGTTCTGGGCCAGGTCCTTCGCGGTCAGGCTCAATTGCTGCAGACGCGTGCGATCCATTTCGAGGGCCAGCGATGGCTTGCTCCAGCGCTGATAGATATGGGCATCGACAACGCCAGCAATCTGCCGCAAACGGCTGTTCAATTCGACCGCCAGCGGAATGATTTCATTGGGCTTGCCACCGATGAACTGGATATCAATCGGCGCCGGAATCCCGAAACTCAGCGTCTGGCTGACCTGATCGGCCGGCTGGAAGAAGAACTCGACGCCCGGAAATTGCTGCTCAAGCGCCACGCGCAGATCGCGCATGTAGCCGGCACTCGGCGCATGCTTGCCATGGCGTAGTGAAATCATGATCTCGGTATCGGCCGTCTCGACCGTGCCCGAATTGCCGAACAAGGTATTCCGGGTGCTGTAAGGGCCGCCGATGATGTCGATGATCTCGCTCAGCTCATCTTCGGGAATACGCTGGCGGATGAGCTGTTCGACCTGATCGACCAGTTGCGGCATTTCCTCGATCCGCGTTCCTGAAGGCGCGCGCAGATGCAGGCGTAGCTGACCGGTATCGACCGCCGGGAACAAGTCCTGTCCGAGCAGCGGCACGAGCGCCAGCGAAAGCACGCAAAAGCCGAAGAAACCGGCGATGAATCCGCGCCGGTGCATGAACAGATGGCTCATCAGCACCACGTAGTGGCCGCGGAAATTCTCGAACCCGTCATTGAATCGCTGGTGGATCGCCGCCAGGCGGCGTATCACGAGGTTGCCCTCGTTGGCCTTGCGCTGATGATGGCCGGCCAGCATGGTCATGACCAGCGTCGGCACCAGGGTACGCGACAGGATGTAGGAAGCGAGCATGGCAAAGACCACCGCCTCGGCCAGCGGCACGAACAGGTAGCGGGCAACCCCGGTCAGGAAGAACATCGGCACGAAGACGATGCAGATGCACAAGGTCGACACGAACGCCGGCACGGCGATTTCCGCCGCACCATCGAGGATCGCCTGGTGCGGATTCTTGCCCAGCGCCATCTGGCGCTCGATGTTCTCGATTTCAACGGTGGCGTCATCGACCAAGATACCCACCGCCAGCGCCAGGCCACCCAGCGTCATCAGGTTGATCGTCTCGCCGACCAGGAAGAGCGCGATCAACGAGCACATGATCGACAGCGGAATCGACACGGCGATGATGCAGGTGCTCCGCCAGTTGCCGAGAAAAAGCAGAATCATCGCGGCGGTCAGGCTGGCGGCGATCAGCGCTTCATGCAGGACATTGCCGACCGCCGACTTGACGAACAGCGACTGGTCGAACATCAGCGTCAGATCGACCCCTTCGGGCAGGCGGGAACGCAGCGTGTCCACTGAGTTCTTGACGTAATCGACCACCTCCAGCGTCGACACCTTGCCGACCTTGAAGATCGAGGTGATGACGCCCCGGTCGCCATTCTGCCGGGCAATGGTGGTCTGCGGCGCGGCGCCATCGCGCACCTGAGCCACGTCACCAACCAGGATGGTCGTGCCGTTGGCCGTCCGTACCGGTATTTCGGCGATCTTCGGAATGCTCGGCACCGCACCGTTGAGGGCAATGTCGTACTCCCGCTCGCCGAGCTTCATGGAGCCCGTCGGCAGGATCAGGTTCTGCGCGCCGATGGCATTGACCAGGTCGGTCGGCGTCAGGCCACGCGAATACAGTGCGGCCGAATCGACATCGACGGACACCTGGCGGCTGCTCGTGCCGTAGGGATAGGTCATCGCCAGCCCCTTCTTGGCCTGCAGCGTCGGCCGGACGACATTGCTCACCAGATCGCCGATCTCGGCGAAGGGAACGCTGTCGCTGGAGATGCCCAATTGCAGCAAGGGCAGATCGGAAGCCGAATACTGGATGATCTGCGGCGGCAATGTTCCCAGCGGCACCGAGCGGTAGGCCGAATTGCTGCTCGACAACACCTGCGCCATGGCGGTCCGGATATCGGTCCCCTGATGGAAGAAAATCTTGATCACCGATGCTCCGCCATAGGACACCGATTCGGTGTGCTCGATGCCATCGATCAGGGTCATCGAGCGCTCGGCTGGGCCGGTGATCCGGTCCGAGATCTCTTTGGCATCCATGCCCTTGTATTCCCAGAGCATGGCGACGACCGGAATGTCGATATCCGGGAAGATGTCCGTCGCCATGTTGCGCAGGACATAAGGCATGGACAGCAGGATGAGCAGCGCCCCGACGATGAAGGTATAGGGGCGACGCAGGGCAATATTAACTATCCACATGGGTGGCTGGTGAAAACTCGAAGTGAGACTTCCCCATGCCGCCAGAGCGACCGGGGAAGATGATTGGCAATGCCGGCTGGTCTCAGTTGACCGCCGGCTCGAGAAGGCAAGGAACGGCTAAGGCCTGAAATATGGCCTCGCGAAATGGCTGGCATACGAGCCCACCTGGCAGGCTGCGCCAAGGTGATTCGCTGTCTGATCTTTCATTTCAACTGCCCTGCCCCTCCGTCACCAGCGCCGGCTGGCTTCGCGTCTTGTTCTTGGGAACCGGTCGCGAATTGCGGCGGAATGTCGCCGTCAGCCGCCGCCAGGCCAGCACCAGCGATGTGACGCTGAGCACCAGCCCGAAGCCAATCCAGGTCAGCATCCAGACATCCCAGACCGGGCGCAGATAAAGCCAGCCAAAATCCCAGTGATGCAGCGCCGACCACAACCAGCGATAGACCCGGCGACTCTGGTCCTGACGCAGTAGCAGACGGCCATCCTGCGGATCGACGTAAACCCTCGTCCCGGCATCATCGACCAGAGCGACGCGCAAGACCGGCAACGGACGATCCACTAAGCCGCGACCGTGGCGAGGGTAGTAATAGCTGTCGTATTCGCTCTGCAAGGCCAGATCGGCCACGTCAAAGGATCCAACCAACCGCTGTGCCGCTTTAGACACGGATGCTTCGGAGAAACGCCTGACACCGGCCGCCAGATGGAAGCGCTGCCCATCCCGCTGATAGGCCAGCAGGACAGACTCCCCACCAAGATGCCGCCACGCCAGCTCGACGACCTCAGGCGAAACAGCCGCAGACTGTTCGGGATGCCAGTCACGCATGGCAGCTGGCAGCGCCTTGCCGACATAGCGGGCCATTTCAGCCCGGTTCGGGTTGGCCGGCGAAAAGATCTGCCAGGGATTACCGTTCAAATAGGCGCTCAAGGTCCAGGTAAAAACCAGTGCACCACCGAGCAGTCCCGCCCAGAAATGCCAGCGGAACCACGACACCTTGTAGGGATGCACCCGCCCCTCGGCATAGGTGCCCTTGCCGAACAAGCCCGGACGCCAGCGCAGCCAGCCAACGATCAACCCGGTCAGGGTGGCGACGAAAGCGCCAGCCGCCAGCCAGAGCAGGACATCGACACGTTTTTCGCCAAGACCGGCCAGATCGAGAAAGCGGAACAGATGCAACCAATTTCCGGCCCAGTACATGCCACGTTCAATGCGGGTCGAGGCATGGACCACCTCGCCGGTTCGCGCGGAAATCAGCAGCTCGCCACCGGCCTGCCCGGCCAGTGCAATGCGGTGAAATGGTTTGAGCGCCTCCTGGTTGCGCAGGATGCTCGGATTTTCGAGGGTTTCGATGTAGCGGACGGTCACACTGGCCTCACCGCCAGCGATCACCCATTGCTCGGCAATGCGAACCGCCTCTTCCGGCAAGACCTTGCGCACACTGCCATCGTTCGCCGACAGGGCAATCCGCTGCCCACGGCTATCCTCGATCAACCAGACCGGACTGCCCGCCTGACGCACCAGACGAGCCTCATGAATCGAGATTTCAGCGCTCTGTTCCCGTTTTCCGCTGGCCACCTCGGCACGCCCCGCGCTGCTGCGCTGCCACGCCTCGCCGAGACTCAGCCAGCCCGCTTCGGGCAGCAAGGATTCGGCCCGCGCCCAATGCTGTGCCCGGTTCTGGGTCATTTGCGACGAATAAACGATGACCAGACCGGACACGAACCACAGCAGCATGAGCAGCGCGAGTACCACGCCACTCCAGCGGTGAATCAGGAACAACAGGCGTTTCATGAGCAACCTCGAAGCGATGGGACAGCTGGCCAGCCCGAACGATCAGGCTGGCCGACTGGAAGAGATGGATTTAGTCCTTGACCTTGTAGTCGTCGTGGCAGCTCTTGCAGGTCTGGCCCAGCTTACCGAACTGCGCCTTGACCGCCGCCTGGTCGCCATTGACGGCCACCTTGGCCAGCTCGTTGGCCTCACGCGCGAAATTAGCCGCCAGCTCACCGACCTTCTTGCCGTCCTTGAAGATTTCCGGCTTGGCCGCCGTGTCATGCCAGCCCTTGCCTTGCTCGGTTCCCGGCAGATACAGGGCACCCAATCCTGAATTGGCAATGGCGGCGGTGCTATTGGCTGCCCGCACGACCTCCTCACGATTGAACTGGCCATCGACGTTGGCCTTGATCCGGTTACTGTTCCAGCCGAGGACCTGATAGACCGATTGACGCCACTTGATCACTTGCTCCGGCTTCGGCGCCTGCTGGGCGAAAGCGCTGGCCGTCACGGTCAATGCAACGGCGACGAGGAAAGGTTTGACTTGCTTCATGAATACTCCTTGAACAGGTTGGGGATAAAGTTTGTGAAAATCTGGCGCCTACCAGGCCGGTGCCGCTTGCTGTCCGACCGTTTGAGCCGGTGCCGGCTCGTCGATGAACCCACCGGCTGCCGCATAGACTGCAGCCGAAGCGATGGCACTCGCTGCGATGAAGGCAGCCAGGCGAAGAACAAAGGAGGTTTTGGGATGACTGACCGGCGGCATTCCATCGCTCAGATCCTGATAACCGGTGACCATTGGTAAAACGAGGTTCGTCCGTTTGACCCGGGCGTAAAAAGTGATGGCTGCGACATGCAGGCCCACCACGGCGAGCAGGCCGTTGAACAGCCAAACATGAAGGCCGGTGATCTGCCCCGAACGCTCGCTGCTGACCAGTTGCGCCAGCGGCCCGGCAAACGCGATGTCATCGTTGGCAAACAGGCCGCTGACCACCTGCGCCGCAGCCAGACCCAGCAAGGCCAGCACAGCCAGTGCGCCCAGCGGGTTGTGACCGATACCGCGCCATTCCCCCTTGAGATAGGCCTTGATCGCCCCCGGGCCACGAACGAAGCTGGCGAAACGGGCCGTCGGCGAACCGACAAAGCCCCAGATGAGGCGGAAGATGAGCAGGCCAAGAATGAACAAACCACTGCGACCATGCCACTCGATCCAGTTACCGCCGATCTTGCCGGTGACCACGGCGGTGATGACCGCCCCGACCAGCGACCAATGGAATAGCCGGGTCGGCAGATCCCATACCCGTTGACGACTCATGCTGCCCTCCCGTTCCAGTACGCAGCCCCTGATTGATGAAGGCGACCGGGTGCCATCTGGCCAGCCTGGGCGTGGGCGATGCCATTGATGTGCCGATCGGCGGTCGCGAACCTGTCGAACGGTTTCAGAACCTCCGGCAGTAAGCCCTTGGCAGTTTGTCGAGTCATCAGAATCACTCCTCTGGTCGAAATAGGTGATTACTTGGCACGACCGGCATAGCCTGCCGTCTGCGTCGCGATCCGATAGGCTGCGCCACGGCCGACGACATAGAGTGCGCGCTTGCCAGTGCCGGCGAAGGCCAGGTTCTGCGGCTTTTTGGGCAGCGCGATACTGCCCAATGCTTCACCGCTCGGACTGAACACCTCGATACCGATGTTGGAAGCGACGTACAGCCTCCCTTTTTCATCGACAGCCAGGCCATCGGCGCCGCTCGAATAACCGTTTTCCGTCTTGCTCCAGCCCGCCAGCTGGGCAAAATTGCGCCGAGCGCCTATTGAGCCGTCGGCAGCGACGTCATAGGCCAGGACATGCTCGCCCAGCGTATTGGCCACATAGAGCACTTTTTCATCGGGACTCAGTTGAATGCCGTTCGGTCGTTCGATGTCGTGGGCCAGACGCTTCAGCACGCCCCCCGGGGTAATGTAATAGACCGCCGGTTTGGCCACGGCCTTGGCTGGTGCCGGCTGGCCCGGGACGACATTGACCCCGGAATCCGTGAAATAGATGCCGCCACGCTTGTCGACCACCAGATCGTTCGGCCGTCCGAAGGGCAAGCCTTCGAAGTTATCGGCCAGGATTTTTTCATGCCCCTGCGGATAAACCACGCCAACACGGGTATTTGCCACCTGCACGCTGATCAGCTCGCCCTTGCCATTGAAGCCAAGGCCATTCGATCCGTTGCTGTTCTCGAGGAAAGACGAAGTGGTGCCATCGGGCGCGATACGCGTAATCCGGTTGGCCTGCGTTTCGGTAAAGGCCAGGCTGCCATCGGGCAGCGCTAGCGGACCTTCCGTTCCGGTGAACCCCTCCTTGATCAACTCGATCCTGGCACCGGCCGCAACAACACCGGGAATCGCCTGGGCAACTGCTTCTTGAGCATGCACTGAACTCATTGCCAGGCTGCCGCCCAACAAGCCGGCCAGGCAAAGCAGGACGCTGGATCTGGCTGGACGAGTCGGTTTGATGCTTGCGTTGTTCGACATGGTGACATCTCCGGATTAACGACTGACGGGTACGGGGTCTGGCCACCGACAAAATATCGGGGCTGTCTGGGCATCTCTTTCAGCACCAAATGTGCCAATCGTTGCCACCGCCCCGGAAAACTCCAAATCGCGACACTCAATCCCATGATTTCAATGGGGAATTAATCCGCATTGCTTTTTTGGCTTCTGACGCAGTGCAACATTCGCCGCGCACTCACCTGCTGCCCACGAAACATCGGAGACCACCGGTTGCTGCCCTGGCAACAGCCTCTCCACCGCCGCCGGTGGCAACAGTCCGCTCGATACGACATAAAAAAGCCCGCCATCCAGAGATGGCGGGCTAAACAAGGGAAGAGAGAGAAAGAACGGTGACCGCCGTATGGCGACCACGGATTTCAATTTAGATCACTGCCCGTTCCGGCAAAACGAACTGGTTCATATAAGCATCGCAAACCGCGGCAGTGAGCTTATGCAAACGCTGCTCCGCTTAGCTCTGCGCTTCGACATCTCCCTTGGCCGCCTGGGCGGCCCGCCATTCGATGAAGCTCTTGATGACCAGTGTCAGCAAGGCCAGGATAGCCAGCAGCGAGGCCACAGCGAACGCAGCAGCGAATTTGTATTCGCTGTAAACGATCTCGACGTGCAGCGGCATGGTGTTGGTTTCACCGCGGATATGGCCGGAAACCACAGATACCGCGCCGAATTCACCCATCGCACGGGCGTTGCACAGGATCACACCGTAGAGCAGCCCCCATTTCACGTTGGGAATGGTGACGTGCCAGAAGGTCTGCCAGCCCGAGGCACCAAGAACCGTCGACGCCTCTTCCTCATCCCTGCCCTGCGCTTCCATCAGCGGAATCAGTTCGCGGGCGACGAAGGGAAAGGTCACGAAAATGGTGGCCAGCACGATACCGGGCACCGCGAAGATGACCTTCATGTCATTGTCGATGAACCACGAACCGAGCCAGCCGGTACGCCCGAAAACGAGGACGAAGATCAGGCCGGCGACGACCGGCGACACCGAGAACGGCAGGTCGATCAGCGTGATCAGGAAGGACTTGCCGGGGAAATCGAACTTGGCGATGGCCCACGCAGCCGCCACGCCAAATGCCAGGTTGAGCGGCACCGAAATGATCGCGGCCGTCAAGGTCAGCCGGATGGCGCTTAGCGCATCCGGTTCGATCAGGGCCACCAGATAGGCCTGCCAGCCCTTGCGCAAGGCTTCGTAGAAAACGACGACCAGCGGCATCAGCAGGAACAGGGCAAAGAAGGTCAGCGAGATGCCGAGGATGCTCCATTTGACCCAGTCGCTTTCGCGGGTCGCCGGGTTGTTCTCGTAGCGCTCGGCATGCGCCGGCGTGAGATGGAGGGAAATTGCGCCAGCCATTATTTTGACTTTCCGGTACGTTTGGCCGTCCATGCCTGGAGGCTGTTGATGGTGATGAGCAGGATGAAAGAAACCACCAGCATGACCGCCGCAATGGCCGTCGCGCCGCGATAGTCATACTGCTCCAGCTTGGTGATGATCATCAGTGGCGTGATTTCGGACACCAGCGGGATGTTGCCGGCGATGAAAATGACCGATCCGTACTCGCCGACGGCGCGGGCGAAGGCCAGCGCGAAACCGGTCAGCAACGCCGGGAACAGCGTCGGAAAAATCACCTTGCGGATGGTCTGCCAGCGATTGGCACCGAGGCTGGTGGCCGCTTCCTCGATTTCAATTTCGAGATCTTCGAGCACCGGCTGCACGGTCCGCACGACAAAGGGCAGTCCGATGAAGACCAGTGCCAGCAGCACACCGAGTGGCGTGAACGCGACCTTGATGCCGAGCGGCTCGATGATGCTGCCGATCCAGCCATTGCCGGCCCACAGCGCGGTCAGCGCGATGCCGGCGACCGCCGTCGGCAGCGCAAAGGGCAGATCGACCAGCGAATCGACGATTTTCTTGCCGGGAAAGGTGTAACGCACCAGGCTCCAGGCCAGCAACAGCCCGAACACGGCATTGATCGCCGCGGCCGCCAGCGAAGCCCCGAAGGTCAGCTTGTACGAGGCCATGACGCGCGGTGTGGTGACCACGAACCAGAACTGCGCCAGCGTCAGCTCGGCTGTCTTGATGAAGACCGCCGCCAGTGGAATCAGCACGATCAGCGATAGCCAGGTCAGCGTATAGCCAAGCGAAAGATTGAAACCGGGCAAGGCATTGCGATTGCTCATCGCGCCACCTCGCCGAATACCGTCGGCCGATGGGCCGATTCATTTTTATAAAACCCTGAAAACATGAGAACTCCGGAACACATCTGACAAGCCTGAAAGCTTAGAGAGCGCCCGATGAATCCATAACCAATTTATTCCTCTTTGCTTATTCCGATTGCTGCAATAGCCACTGAAAACCTGCCAGTCGAAAATTAACCTTGCCCCCTCCCCCTGCGCGCTAATGCCGGCCGGTAACGTACGCATGCCAGGCAGATATGAAAAACCCCGGCGACCTCTGAAAGGCCTGCCGGGGCTTCCTGGACAACACCCGAAAGTGCTGTCCGTACCGCAACAAAAATTACTTGATGTAGATCTGGTCGAAGACGCCACCGTCGTTGAAGTGCTCCTTCTGCACCTTGGTCCAGCCACCGAATTCCTTGTCGACGGTAACCAGCTTGAGTTTGGCGAACTGCTTGGCGTACTTGGCAGCCACCTTCGCATCGGTCGGACGATAGAAGTTCTTGCCTGCGATATCCTGACCTTCCGGCGAATACAGGTAGTTCAGATATTCGGTCGCGACCTTGCGGGTCCCCTTCTTGTCGACGATCTTGTCGACCACGGCCACCGGCGGCTCGGCCAGGACGGAGATGGACGGCGTGATGATTTCGAACTTGTCCGGACCGAGTTCCTTGACGGACAGGTAGGCTTCATTTTCCCAGGCGATCAGCACGTCGCCAATGTTGCGCTCGACGAAGGTGGTCGTTGAACCGCGGGCGCCGGAGTCGAGCACCTTGACGTTGCCGTAGAGCTTCTTGACAAATTCCTTGGCCGTGGCATCGCTACCGCCTGGCAGTTGCTTGGCATAGGCCCAGGCCGCCAGGTAATTCCAGCGGGCGCCGCCGGAAGTCTTCGGATTCGGGGTGACCACTTCGATACCTGGCTTGACGAGGTCGCCCCAGTCCTTGATGCCCTTGGGGTTGCCCTTGCGAACGAGCAGGACGATGGTCGAGGTGTAGGGTGAGGCGTTCAGCGGCAACTTCTTCTGCCAGTCCTTGGCCAGCAGGCCGGCATCGGCGACGGCATCGATGTCACCGCCCAAAGCCAGGGTAACCACATCGGCATCGAGACCATCGATCACGGCGCGGGCCTGCTTGCCGGAACCACCGTGCGCAGCCTTGATGGTCACCGTTTCGCCGGTCTTGGCTTTCCAGTGCTTGGCGAACGCAGCGTTGTACTCTTGATACAGCTCGCGGGTCGGGTCATAGGAAACGTTAAGCAGATTAACGTCGGCAAATGCCTGGCCGCCCAGGGCAAGGCCCAGTGCAATGGCGATCAGACTACGGCGGGCATGGTTGAAGCGCATTTTGCTGAAATCCTGTTCAGTTATGGAGCCGCCAATTTACGAATCCACCGGCACCAGGAAAACGATGTAATTCTTATGATCTTATGCACCGCAAGGCTTATATCGTTCAAAGCGCCCACCCACCGTGCGCTGAACGAAAGACATCGACATAAGCTTCATAGCGCAAAGCCGCAACGCTTATAACAAGAAATTGGTTCTCCTTGCCGGGGCCCCGTGGGCAAGATGAGGCCACACGCTGCAACGCACCATGCGCCGCCAGCGTTCGCCCTTTACCTTTTCTTTTCAGGAGCCACCCATGGCCAACACCTCCCTTGAATACTTCATTTCCGGCAACAAGGCAGTGCTCGACACGCTGCACTCCTTCGTCGGAATTTCCCTCAACAGTGTCGAGAAAATCGCCTTTCACCACCTGAGCAGCACCCGCCGGGTGCTCGACCAGCAAGTCCAGCAAGGCAAAGAACTACTCGGCAGCTAGGATGTGAACAGCGCCGTGACACTTGGCGGCACGTTCGCGCAACCGCACATCGACAACGGCATCGACTACCTGCGCGGTCTCCATGACATCTCGAGCGAAGCCCAGGAGCAATACATCAACCTGTTCGAACGCGGCCACGGCGAATTGAATAAGTCGGTATCCTCGCTTCTCGACTGGTATTCGAACAACTCCGGCCACACCGATGTTGCGGTTGCCGCGGTCCGGTCCGCGGTATCGGCCGCCAACTCGGCTTTCGAAAACGTCCACAAGACGGCTCGCCAGGTAGCCAACATCGCCGACGCCAGCGTCAAGGCGGCGACCAGCGCAAGCACCCGCGCCATCGATTCCGCTACGCAGTCCTCACGCAAGAAAGCGGCTTGATAGGCACAGTCCCTCCCGGAACACCAGGGGGGGCTATCCTCCCCCTACACATCCATGCTCGATCGAGCAGTGAAGTTCATAGTCGTTCAGCCATACACGGACAACGATTTTTCAGGCATACCGTTATACCAACGGCAAAATTTGATACAAAAAATTAATTCGTATGCCTGACCAAGGACATCTCCTATCGTTCAGTGCTGATACAGGCCGCCACTGATCGGCCGCCCGAACTGCACGCAAGGAACGCCATGCCATTTTCCGATTTCGTCCGGACCCTGAATTCCCCGAACGGGGTTTTTCCGAAGCACTACGCCAGCACCGGGCTGGACCAGCCGTTTGTCGCAACGGAAGGCGGGGTATTCCTGCAATACGCCAATATCCGGCTGGAATCCCGCTACCTCCCGATTGTCGAACTGGCCACCGGAAAAATCCACGGACATGCCGCATCGTTTCAGGCCTTCGGGCTTTCGACGCGAATCCCGATGCTTTCAGAAGCAGTCTTTGTCTTACCGACCGATGACGAAGAGTTCATCTATCTCGACCGGCTCGTACGTACCATGCACGCCTTGAACTACCTGACCAAGCCTTCCCGGGGCAACTTGCTGCTCAAGGTCCATTCCCGTCATGTACTCAGTGTGCCAGCCGATCATGGCCTCGCCTTCGAGGAAATTCTCAAGCCATGCGGCCTTTTCCCGGAGCAAATCACACTGGAAATCGAGATCGACGGGACAAGTGACACCGACCGCCTGATCCGCGCCATTCGCAACTATCAGTCACGTGGCTACACCATCGCGGCCAGCCGCTTTGGCCGCAACCACCTCGACTTTGGCCTGCTGCGCGAAGTCCGGCCGGAAATCGTCAAACTCGATCCGCTGCTGATCGACTCCCCAAGGCCGCTGTCCCGCATCATCGACAACCTGCGGCGCCTGCCTGGCAAGGTATTGCTTGAGGGACGAGATGTTCGGAGCCTGAAGAAATCGGGGCTATTGCAACACATCGATCTCTTGCAGACACACAAGCCATTCCCGCATTGGCATGCCGCGCAGGCACAAGGCATCACGGCCGTTCAAACGAAAATTTCAAGCGCCGCCTGATTCGCGTCAGGAACACATACGCATTCACCAATGAGGCGGCAAAACGCTCTGCCGCCCAACGATCCGACTCTTGCCGACTGATGTTTAGACACCTCACCCTGGGCCTGCTCTTCGGGCTCCTGCTTGGCACCACCTCGCACGCCATTGAAACCGGAAGCCCCGTCCCTCCCCTCGAAATAAGCACCTTCGACGGAAAACTGCTGAATACCTCTTCTCTTCGCGGCGAGGTCGTCATTCTGAACATCTGGGCCAGCTGGTGCACCTATTGCCGCACGGAAATGCCGGCACTCGAAACCTACTATCGCCGCCACCGCCATGAAGGCCTGCGCATCATCGCGGTAAGCATCGACGATGAATCCGCCGAAGCCAAGGCAAGAGAAATCATGAATGCCTATAGTTTCACCGGTGGTGTCGGCCGCCTGAGCAAGCTATCCGCGCTCGGCAACCTCTCCCGCTTGCCGCTCACCTTCGTGATTGACCGGAATGGAATATTGCGCAAGAACGGTTATGAAGGCGATCCGAAGATCGATCTGCCCCCCCCTGGAAAAACTTGTAACGCCACTCCTGAAAGGCAATTACGGTGGCAAACGTTAGCGATTAAAAAAGCATCCATTGATCACGCTGGCCGCGAGAGCACGATGGCCGTGGCTGACGACCTGGTGAATCGGGTTCACCAAATGCCTGTTGAGGCCCGGTAGTAAAATGGCGGCTTCCGGTGGGCTCTATGCCGTAACCGATCGATGAATGTGTGCTACCCCCAAAAAGGAGCTGTTGATGCGCAGATCGATGAACGCACTCTTGATGGCGCTGATGCTCACTGCAACCGGCTACGCCTGCTCGGCAAGCAATACGGCTGGCTACGGTGCTGAACTCCAAGGCTTCCCTTACCCTTATCCTATTCAGCATTTCACGTTTGTCTCACAGGGGCAAAATCTCCAGATGAGCTATATGGATGTGCCACCTGCGGGCCAGCCTAACGGACGGACAGCGGTACTGATGCACGGCAAGAATTTCTGCGGCGCAACCTGGGAAACCACGATCAGCGCGCTAACCGATGCAGGCTACCGGGTGGTCGTTCCAGACCAGATAGGCTTCTGCGCATCCAGCAAACCCGCGTATTACCAATACAGTTTTCAGCAACTCTCCGCCAACACTATGTCGCTGTTGAAGCAGCTCGGCATAACACACGCCATTTTGGTCGGACACTCAACCGGCGGCATGCTGGCAACCCGCTTCGCCTTGATGTACCCGGAGTCCGTTGAACAGCTCGTCATGGTCAATCCGATTGGCTTGGAGGACTGGAAAGCACTCGGTGTCCCGAATCGAACCGTTGACCAATGGTATGAACGGGAACTGAAGTTATCGGCCGACGGGGTCCGTCAGTATGAAAAATCCGTTTATTACGGCGGCCGCTGGAAGCCGGCCTACGAACGCTGGGTGGACATGCTGGCCGGGCTGAATCAAGGTCCGGGCCACAAGCTGGTCGCCTGGAATTCGGCATTGATCTACGACATGATCTTTACCCAGCCAGTGGTCTATGAATTTCCCCTGCTCAAAGTACCAACCACGCTGATGCTTGGCGATGCGGATACCACCGCCATTGGCAGCGACATCGCCGCCCCGGAAATCAAGGCAAAACTTGGCCGTTACGACGTTCTGGGCAAGGCGGTCATCAAGCGAATTCCGCGCGGACAGCTGGTTGAGTTTCCGGGCCTCGGCCATGCACCTCAGATCGAAGATCCGGATGGCTTCCACAAGGCACTGCTGAAGGCCTTGCTTCCGGTGGAAACCAATGGCGCCGGAGTTGAGCGCAGCCCCTCACATTAGGGCTGCAGATGACCTATTAGCCACCTGAGCTTATTTTTGAAAACGGCCGGCGATGCCCTAATGCCGGAAGTTCTCCACATTGATCCCGTGGCGAACCAGCTTGTCGTAAAGCGTCTTCTTCGGCGTCTGCAGCAGTTCAGCGGCCCGGGCCACATTGCCGGCCGATTGGCCAAGGACGGTTTCGATAATGGCGCGCTCGGCGATATCGACCTGCTCGGCCAGCGACAGCGTGGTGTCTGGCTGGATTGCGTTGCCCCCCAGCGCATCAGGCAAGCCGAGCGCCCAGCGTTCGGCCACATTCTTCAGTTCGCGAACATTGCCGGGCCAGGCATGAGCTGACCAGCGGGCCAGTTCGGCCGCCGACCAGACCGCATCCGGCCGCGAGAAGCGCTGCGCCGCTTCGTGCAGGAAATGCGCCATCAGGAGCGGAATATCTTCGCGACGCTGGCGCAGCGGCGGCAATTCGAGACTGACGACATTGAGCCGATAATAAACGTCAGCCCGAAACTGGCCAGCCTCCGAGGCCGCCTTGAGATCGACCTTGCTGGCCGCGACGAGACGGCAATCGACCGGAATCGAAGCATTGCTGCCGAGTCTTTCGACACAGCGTTCCTGCAACACCCGCAGCAGCTTGACCTGCAGGTTGAGCGGCATCGATTCGATTTCATCGAGAAACAGTGTGCCGCCGTTGGCGTGCTCGATGCGGCCGATACGTCGCTTCCCCGCCCCGGTGAAGGCGCCGGCTTCGTGGCCGAACAATTCGCTCTCGAACACCGTTTCCGGCAAGGCGCCGCAATTGATCGCGACGAAAGGGCCACGCCGGCCGCTAGCTTCGTGAATGGCACGAGCCACCACCTCCTTGCCACTGCCGGTTTCACCATTGATCAGGATATCGACGCCGGTCGGCGCCAGCGTGGCGACCAGTTGCCGGATATGCTGCATGGCGGGCGACTGGCCGATGATACGGGCCACGCCGTTGTCGCCGATACGCTCCTTGAGCTGGCGGTTTTCCAGAATCAGCGCCCTTTTTTCCAGGGCGCTGCGCACGGCGGCGATCAGGCGCTCGGAAGGAAACGGCTTTTCGATGAAATCGTAGGCCCCTTCGCGCATGGCTTCGACGGCCATCGCCACGTCACCGTGACCGGTCATCAGCAGCACCGGCAGTTCGCGGTCATGCTGGCGCAGTTCGCGTAACAGGCTGAGGCCGTCCTTGCCGGGCAGGCGGACGTCGGTCACGACCAAGGCCGGGCTTGACGTCGCCAGCGCAGCGAGCATGGATTCGCCATCGGCAAAGCCGCGCACCGCAATATCAGCCAGCGACAAGGCCTGCTCGCAGCCCTTGCGAACGGCGGCATCGTCCTCGACCAGAAAGACCGGGAGATCAGCCATGGATCACCGCCTTGGCATAGCTCGGGCTGTCGAGATCGACCGTCTCCACGCTGAGCTGGATGTCCATGCCTTTTTCGCCATTGACCGTGGTGTTCAACGCAGCCAGCACCGCCTCGGCAAGTTGCTGACGCTCATCGCTGCTGCGTCCGGCCAGCATGGCGACTCGCACATGGATGAACCCACGCTTGCCCGGCCGGACACCGACCTGAAAACAATCGAGCCCAATGGCGCGACTTTTTATATCCGGTTCGCTGAACAGGCCGGAATCGAACATCGCTTCATTGACCGCTGCCAGTGCGTGCGCGGGGACGAAGCCGCCTAGATTACGGGTGTATTCAAGTGTCAGATGAGGCATTCGGGTCTCCTGCCGTTGGCAAGGTCAGCACGAAAACAGCGCCGCCATCGGGCGCATTGTGCGCACTCAGCGTGCCGCCGTAACTTTCGGCAATGGTCAGCGATAGCGCCAGCCCGAGGCCCAGGCCCTCGCCGGCTGGCTTGGTGGTGTAGAAAGGTTCGAACAGGTGGTTGCGCGCCTCGTCCGACAAGCCGGCGCCATGGTCGCGAACGGCCATGCTGACCACGCTGCCTTCACGTCGGGCGGTCACTTCCAGCACCGGCTCAGTCTGCCCGGCCATGGCATCAAGACCGTTGCGCAGCAGGTTGACCAGAATTTGCTCCAGCCGGCCCGCCTCGGCGATGACCAGCAGTGCTGCCGATTGCGGCTCGACGACAATATGGGCAACGATTTCGCGGCGACGCGGCTCGACGATCATCAGCGCATGCTCGATGGCGCTGGCCACCGTCACCGCCTGCGGCGTCGGCGCTTCCTTGCGGGCAAAGGTCTTGAGCTGCCGAACGATGCGCCCGGTGCGGTCCACCAGTTCGCTGATCATTTGCAGGTTTTCGGCGACCTCTTCGTATCGACCGCGCGCCAGCAAGGCCGAGGCGTTGTCGGCAAAGGTTTGCAGCGCCGCCAGCGGCTGGTTCAGTTCGTGGCTGATGCCGGCCGACATCTGGCCCAGCGTCGCCAGCTTGCCGGCCTGCACCGCAGCATCGCGGGTTTCGCGCAGGATGGCCTTGGTGCTTTCGAGGGCAGCGATCTGCTCGGTCAAATCGGCCGTACGCTCGGCAATGCGGTTTTCCAGTTCGGCATAGACGCGGCGCAGCTCGTCGCGACGGCGGGCCCGGTGGCGGAAATGGGCCGCCAGTCCGAGGGTGAAGGCAGCCGCAAAGGCCACCGCCGCCGCGGCCCCAAGGGCTGTGGCCCGGGCCTCGCCGGGGTCGCCAAGCTGCACGACCTGCCAGCCGGAGTGACCAACCGGGCGAGCATGGATCAGCCGTTCGCGCGGCGCTTCACCAGACAAGGCAAGGCGCACCGGCTGCGTCGCTGCGAGCATCAACGGCTGGTCGGCCAACGGCGTGATGTGCTGCATACCGTATTGTTGTGTTTCAGCCAGCCGGGCTTTGACCGCATCGCCGAGTGGCGCCAGCGCCCGATAGCGCAACTGGCGGTCGGATGACAGAAAGACAACGCCATCGGCATCAGCCAGCAGCAGGGTATCGCCGGCATTGGCCAGGGCCTGCTCCATGCTCTCCAGCCCAACCTTGAGAACGATCACGCCGAGCACCCTGCCCTGCTCGCGCACCGGCGCTGCAAGAAAATAACCAGGCTCGCCAGTAGTGACGCCCACACCGTAGAAACGACCAAGGCCATTGGCCAGCGCATCGCGAAAATACGGGCGAAACGCGTAGTTGTGGCCGACAAAGCTGCGCGGCAGGCGCCAGTTGCTGGCCGCCACCGTCTTGCCCTGCGCATCGATCAGGAACGTGACCGCCACGTTGGCCCCCTGCTGGGCCGCTTCGAGATAGGCATTGGCGGCGGCAATCCGCAGCGGGCTGTCCGGCTCACCGAGCACGGCGGCCAGCGAAGGATCCAGCGCCAGCAGGCCAGGCAAGGATTCGTGCCGCGACAGCGTGGCTTCCAGCGATAACGCGAAGGCATCAAGGCGCTGCGCAGCCAGTCGTCGCTCATTATCGAGGGTGACGGCGAACAAGGTGCGGTAGGCCAGCCAGCCGAGCAGCAGGCAAAAAGCGACCGCCGCCCCGAGCATAAGCAAGTTGCGGCGGCCGGGCCGGACGGCGTGATCGATTTGGTTCACGCCGTCGTCGTACCGATTTGGGCCATTTCTCTCAGTCGACCGCAGCCAATTTCAATTCGTCGTTGGCATGGCGCTGCTGCTCTTCCATGACCAGTCGCCCAAGTTCGCGCTTGAGATCGTTGAAGGCGGCCGACGACGGATCGCGCGGGCGCGGCATATCGACGTATTGATCGCGCTTCACGGTACCGGGGCGGTAGGTCATGACCACGATGCGGTCAGCCAGGTAGATCGACTCCTCGATCGAGTGGGTGACGAACAGGATGGTCTTGCCCAGCTTGTTCCAGATGCGCAGCAACTCGTCCTGCAGGTTGCGCCGGGTCAGCGCATCAAGGGCGCCGAACGGTTCGTCCATCAGCATGATCGGCGAGTCGAGGGCCAGCACGCGGGCGATGGCAACGCGCTGGCGCATGCCGCCGGACAGGTCTTTCGGGAAGCGATCACGGAAGTCCTTGAGGTGAAGCAGTTCGAGCAACTGGTTCACAGTCAGTTCGATCTCTGCCTTGTCCTTTTTCTGGACTTCCAGGCCAAAAGCGATGTTCTGAGCCACGGTCATCCACGGGAAAAGCGCGTACTCCTGGAACACCATGCCGCGATCCGGCCCCGGGGCGATGATCTTCCTGCCTTCAACGGTGATTTCACCGCCAGAGGGCAAGGCAAAACCGGCCACCGCGTTGAGCAGGGTCGACTTGCCGCAGCCGGATGGGCCAAGCAGGCAGACGAACTCGCCGGCCTTGATTTCGAGATTGATGTCCTTCAGGGCGACGACATCCTCGCCCGGCGTCTTGAAGACCTTCTGTACGTTGTTGATATGGATTTGCGCCATGCTTAGTGCTCCAGGCCGCGATGCCAGCGCAGCAGGTGGTTGTTCAGGCGGCTGACGGCGGTATCGATGAAAAGACCGAGCAGGCCGATGGTGATCATGCCGGCGATGATCTTGTCCGACCACATGAATTCCCGCGCTTCGAGGATGCGGAAGCCGAGGCCGTCATTGACCGCGATCATTTCGGAAACGATCACCACGATGAAAGCGGTACCGATGCCGATACGCACACCGGCCAGGATATAGGGCGTGGCGGCGGGCAGGATCACTCGGGTGAACATCGTCCATTGATTGACGCCGAGGTTGCGCGCTGCCCGCAGGTAGATGCCATCCACCTGCCGCACACCGGCGATGGTGTTCATCAGCACCGGAAAAAAGGCGCCGATGGCGATCAGGAAGAAGGAAGGCGGATTGCCCAGCCCGAACCAGAGGATCGCCAGCGGGATGTAGGCAATCGGCGGAATCGGCCGCAGGATCTGCATCAGCGGGTTGAACAGGGCGTAGATGCGGGTGCTGGCCCCCATCAGCAGACCGAACGGCAAGGCCAGACCGGCACCGATCAGGAAGCCAGCAATGACGCGGAACAGGCTGGAGTAAGCGTCATGCGGCAGTTCGCCGGAGAACATCCAGGCCAGCGTGCTCTGCCCTGCTTCCTGCGGCTGCCCCGGCATCAGGTAGGCCCACCACTTGATGGCCACCGCCGTCGGGGACGGCAGCAGTACCTCCGAGAACAGCCCGGCCCGCGAGCCGGCCTCCCACAGCATCAGCAAGAGCACCGGCACCAGCGCACCGTGAGCGAAGTCTTTCATTTTCTGCAGCATGGCTTATTTCACCTTCAGATCGGCCTTGGCCTTCTGCAGCAGGTCGAGCTTGACCCACTCGGCCGCCTTCGGCGGCTTGGCCATGCGGCCAACACCGTACTTCTGCATGAACTCGGTGGTGATATCCACATGCTCCAGCGTCACGTCGTAGGTGTAATCGGCGTTATCCATCGCATCCTTGAAATCCTGCGAGGTGATCTGCCCCTTGAACATCTGTTCGCGCACATACTTGTCGGCCAGTGCGGTGTCCTTGTTGAACAGCGTGGTGGTCTCGACGAAGCACTTCATCAGGCGCTGGGCGACATCCTTCTTCTCGTTGTACATCTTCTCGGTCATGACCAGCAGACGAACCGGCTCACCCATCCTGGTCGTGTAGGGCTTCATGATTTCGACGCCAAACTTCTTGTTGATTGCCTGCGAAGACTGCGGTTCGGACTGGTTCATCGCATCGATCTGCTTGGCGGCCAGCGCCTGGTTGAGGTCGGCGAAGGCGAGGAAAACGACCTGCACGTCCTTGCCCGGCTTGTCGGACCAGGTCAGGCCGGCCTTTTCCAGTTCCGCGTAAAGCAGCAGTTCGTGGGCGCCGCCTCGGGTGACGCCGACCTTCTTGCCCTTGAGATCGGCAATGCTCTTGATGCCGCTATCGATCCCCGCAACGATCCGTGCCCCGCCCTTGGCGAAACCTGCCACGGTGTAGATCGGCACGCCATTGGCCCGGCCGGAAATGGCACCGTCGGACGCCAGCGCAGCGATGTCGATTTCACCGGCGACGATGGCCGGCATGATGTCCGGTCCCTTCGGGAACATGCGCTCCTCGACCTTCAGGTTGTACTTGCCGCAGGCCTCCTTCATGTAGGAAACCGCGCCGTAGTGGGCAAACTTCAGGTTGCCGAGGCGAACGACATCAGGCGTCTGGGCCTGGGCGGCCAAAGGAGCAGCAACGCCAAAGGCGGCGATCAGGGCAAGGCAAATGGTCTTGGACATGGATATTTCCTCCAGAGTTTTTCGTTAGCCGCAGCGCGGATAGTTCAAATGCGATTGCAGGAGATGTGCCAGCCAGAACAAATCTGTCAAGCAATTGAATAAATTGAAAAAACAAAACCTTGAATAGTCCCAGGAACTAAGAATAATGCGGTTTCCCGCTCATGAAAAATAAAAAAATGCGGAAATCCGCACTTCGGGACAGCAAGCCAGGAACAACATCAAAATCATAAGAAGTTAAGTTGCCGTGATAAAGTACGCATTTGGCATACACAATCCTCGTACCTCGCGGAATCGGCTGCCAATATCGAAAAACAAAAAATCAGTCAGGGAGTAAGGATTGGAAGCCGCTTGCCATTACGCCACGCTTGGTGTGACCGCCGATGCCCTTGAGGCACAGATCAAGAATGCCTACGCGCTGGCCTTGAAAAAATTTCGCGAGCGGATGAACTCCGAAAACCCGTTACCGGTCTCGCATTTTGATGCAATTCGCGAGGCTTACCGGGTGCTTTCCGACCCTGCTTGCCGGGCTGAATACGATCTGTCACGACATGCAACGAGCCCGAGCAGTTCAACGTCAGCCATTTCTGAATCGCCGTTGTCGACCGCTGCCGCCAACCCCACCGTACCTCCACGCGTCGCCCGGGACGATGAGGAAATCCAGATCGCGTTTCGCGGCAACGGGGGCGAGTATTTCCGGATCTGGCTGGTCAACATGGCCCTGAGTTTCCTGACGCTGGGCATCTACTCGGCCTGGGCCAAAGTTCGGCGAGAGAAGTATTTCCATTGCAACCTGATTATTGACGGTGCCGCCCTCAATTATCACGGCAAGCCCAAAGCCATTCTCCTTGGACGCATCCTGCTGGTCATCCTGCTGGCTATTCTGAGCGTGACCGACAAACTCGGTGGAGCGGCCAAGCTCGGTGGGCTGGCCGTTTTTGGCCTGGCTTTTCCGTGGCTGATGGTTCAATCGATGCGCTTTCGTGCCCGCAACACCAGCTATCGCGGCGTTCGCCTCAGTTTTTCGGGTACTTATCAGCAAGCGCTTCTCCTCTATCTGGTACACGGAGGTCTGTCGCTGATCACGCTTGGTCTCTATGTCCCGGCGTTCATCCAGAAACAAAAAGCTTTCCTGGCCAGCCATCTGCACTTTGGCGATCGCCAGTGCAACTATGCCGGGCAAGTTTCCATCTTCTATAGCGCCATGAAAGCGCCGTTGATCCTTGGCATACTGGCCCAAGTCTTGTTGGTTGGTTCGCTATTCGCCATCGTCATCCCGATCATTGGCAAAAGCGGCATGGCTGGCCTGGTCATGGCCATGCTCTTCCTGCAGGCAGCCTTAGTTGCGTTGGTCCTGGTCTATTCAATCGTCGTGCCATGGATTCGCGTGGTCGGTATCAACCTGTTCTGGAATCATCTGTCTTATGGCAAAACGACATTCATCAGCACCCAGAAAGTCAGTTCGTATATTGGCCTGATTGTCACCAACTGGCTGATGACGCTACTCACGCTTGGATTTTTCTGGCCATTTGCCCAGATTCGTCTTGCCAATTTCCGGGCCAACAATCTTTCCATTGCCAGCCCCCAGACCCTGCGCGAGGCAGTTTCCGAAGCGGCAGAGAATCCTGCGGCGCTGGGCAGCGAAGCGCTTGACGTCATGGGTCTCGACGTATCTTTCTGATGCTTGAAGCCGCGTACTACGATGGCCGCAGCGCACGCCGGCACGACGTGAGTCTGAGCATTCGCGATGGCCGCCTGTATTTGTGTGGCGCAACGGTTAATCGCACCGACCAGCTGAGTGACATTGATTTTGGCGAACCGCTGGCCGGTGCATCTCGCTGCATCGAATTCCTTGATGGGGCCTGTTGCGAAGTAAGCAACGAGACGGCGTTGGCCAAATTGCTGCAAGAAGCCGACCTTCGCGAATCACTGGTGGTCCGTATGCAGCGCCACTGGCGCTGGGCATTGGCATCCTTGCTCGCACTGTGCTCGATCTTTGCCAGCACCTATATCTGGGGCTTGCCTGCCCTGGCAAAAGGCCTGGCCCCGTACGTGCCAAGTCCCGCCGTCCAGCGCATTTCCGATCTGGCGCTGGCCCAGGCCGACCATGGCCTGCTGACAAGCAGCGTGCTTCCTGCCCCACGCCAGCAACAGATTCTCGAATACGCAAGGGCACGCCTGAATGACACCAATTCGCCGGTGTGGCGCCTGCATTTCAGGGGATCGCCCACATTGGGCGCCAATGCCTTCGCACTGCCCGCAGGCGACATCGTTCTGCTTGACGGTCTGGTGGCCAAACTCACTGACGAAGAAATCCTCGGCGTGTTGGCCCATGAATTGGGCCACGTGGTACACCACCACGGCATACAGCAACTGATCGAAGGAACTGCGATATCTCTGGTCATGGCCGCCTGGTTTGGCGATGTGTCGTCGGTCATCGCCAGCGCCGGAGCCCTGCTCGCCATGTCAGGCTATTCCCGCGAGGCAGAAGCTGAGGCTGACGCATTCGCTGCCCGCCGTTTGCTGCAATGCTGCGCCTCAAGCGAGGCGCTGGTCAGCGCGCTGGGCAAATTGCAGGAGTCAGGCAAAGCCCGTGGTGACTTGTTGAGCACCCACCCCGACACCATCCGCCGGATAACCGCCATTCGTGAGATCAAGCCATGAAAAAAGCCAGCGGCATACCAGACACCCAAATGCTCGGTGGCGGGTTTATCCTGCTTGCTGGTGTGTCGATCCTTCTGGCTGGGCGTTTTCCCCTGCCTCTAGGCTTGTACACAGCCTTGCAGGGGCCTCCGATGATCTTGAGCGCAATTGCCGCTTATTGCGGAATTACCGTTGCATTGGCTTCGATCATCGACCGCATTGATGGCGTCGATGCGGTGGCCGCCTATCATCATGTCGGCCGCTGGTTTTGGTGGTTTGGTCAGCTCACCGCCATGCTGGCATGCACACTGACGCTGATTGGCTTCTTTCTGCCGGGGTTGGCCAACGGCGTACGCTGGGGTGCCGCACTAGTAACGACATTTTGTTGCATCCTGTTCATCGCCTTTCTCGATCAGGCAAAACCTGCGACGCTCCAGCAACTGCGGCGCGGAAAAAATGCGCCGGCAAACGGAATGCTGAAGACCTGTCTTGCCCTGATTTTGATGGCTGTGGCAGGCATGCTCATCTATCAACGCTACGCTGATTATCAGGCGCGAGAGCAAGGCTACGCGGCCAGCGATGAAGCGGAGCGTCGCGCAGCCAAGCCGTGGATACATGAATTTGACAGCCTGCCCGGTCAACTCTCGGTTGACGAACTCAAGGCACGCGTGGCGCTTGGCGGGCATCGGCTGAGCTGTTTCAGCCGGGCGGAACTGGAACCGCAAAACCGACTGCAGGAAGACGATACCCACGATTGCTGGACCAATATCGGAGAGGCTTGGGGTATTCCGGCCCATATCGTCGTCTTTGGTTTTGGGCAGCACGGCTTGCGTAGTCAGATGCTGCGCTTTCCGCATGCCTCCTGGCCTCTGGTCGAAGCCTATCTGGAGCAGCTTGGCCAACGCCAGGCGCAGACATTCGGTGTCGATCCATCCAGCCGTAGGCCCATCAGTGGCTGGCGAATCGACTCCGGACTGGTCTTTTCGTCGGCCCCACCATCCGGCGAGGAAGTTGTCGTTCTGTGGAACGCAAAAGATGAACTGGCGCGCCTGTATTGCCGCGACGAGCTGTCGCCGAAAGCGGCTAAAAAGCAGTATGGCTACACCGTTCCTGTCGCCGCATTGTGGCCTGAAATCAATTGTCGTGATTTGCGTTGATTAGGCAGTAGCCGCCTCGGCTGCGACTTTAAAACCCTGCTGCAATGGGCTGCTCCATCCGTTTTCGAAAACAAACGCAGCGAACTGAACCAGATACCTTAGCGCCTATCTGTTTTTACGCGCCGGATCAGGCAGAATTCTGCTTTTCCCTTAAATTAGGGCTGGCGCCTGTTGCGCCCCGAGGATTGCCCGAGAGGGCCGCAGAAAGGAACTTCCTTGTTTTACATCGTTGAAAGCAGCAAATCATTTTACGAAGCTTGCTTCGACCTGGATCCTGTTATCCAGCGTCTTGGCTTTGTCATCCTGCATACCTACGACTTCAGCGAAATACTCTCCCGCAAAGGTATCGGCCTTGACGAAGAGTGCCAGGTATTTGAGATCTGCAACTACCGGTACGCCGAGAAAATGCTCGCCGCCGATATGCAACTCAGTCTGACAATGCCGTGGCGGATTTCAATCTTCACCGAAAACGGCGCCACCCAAATTAGCCTGGCCCGCCCGAGCACGATGCTGGCGGAGCTTGGCGAAAATACCGAACTATCCCGGATTGCTTCCGAGATTGAAGCCAAAATGATGATGATTGTGGACGAAACGCGCTAAAGCACCACCAATTGAATTGGCGGCATCGCCCTGGCCAACTGCATCGCGATGGCCCTGCTTGCCCCTGTTAAGCTGGGCCGCTAGCCGATGCAATCGGGCAAAATCAGCCATAAACAAATCCTGACAGCCCACACCGAAAAAACCCTCACGAAGGAAAACCGCCATGCCGCACCTTTTTGACTTCAGTTATCACAACCCGACCCAGATTCACTTCGGATTGAACAGCTTCAGCAAACTGAAAGAACTGGTACCCCAAGGCGCCAGGGTGCTGATGCTCTACGGTGGTGGCTCGATCAAGAAAAACGGGGTCTATGAGCAAGTAACACAGGCATTATCCGGTCATCAGGTCGTCGAATTCGCTGGCGTCGAGCCGAACCCGACCTTCGAAACGCTCAACCGCGCCGTCGACCTTGTACGGACCGAAAATCTGGATTTCATCCTGGCTGTCGGCGGGGGGTCGGTCAGCGACGGCGCAAAATACATCGCCTGCGCCGCTTTGTATGACGGTGACGGCTGGGACATCGTCAGCAGCAAGCACAAAGTGGAACGCGCTCTGCCGGTAGGCGTGGTACTGACCCTGGCGGCGACCGGCTCGGAATCGAATGCCGGCGCCGTGGTGACTCGCGCCGCCAATCACGAAAAGCGGGTGTTTTATGTCCAGCCGGCCCGGCCACGCTTTGCCATCCTGAATCCTCAGGTCTTGGCCAGCCTGCCTGACCGTCAGCTGGAAAATGGTGTCGTCGACGCCTTCGTCCATGTCTGCGAGCAATACCTGACCTATCCGGTCGGCGCCCTGGTTCAGGACGGCTATGCCGAGGCCGTCATGCGCGCCCTGAAAACCCTGGCCGACACATTCGAGCAACGTCGGGACATCGGCTGGCTGCAAAATCTGATGTGGGCGGCCAACCAGGCCCTGTGCGGCATCATCGGTGTTGGCGTGCCGACGGATTGGGCCACCCACCGGATGGCCGTCGAACTGACCGCCCTTTACGGCATCGACCACGGACGGACCTTGGCTATCATCCAGCCGGCGTTGCTGAGAGAAACGATCGAAGCCAAACGGGCCAAGCTGGAACAAATGGGACGTGCCGTTTTCGGCCTGACCCAGCCCTCCGCCGAAACGACCATTGCCGCTATTGAAAGTTTTTATCGCAGCCTGAACATGCCGCTGCATCTGGGCGACACCGACGCCAATGACCCCGAAGCGGCAACTCGCGTCATGCAGGCCTTGCGCGATCACGGCAATGCGGCCCTAGGTGGTCACGCCGAACTCGATGAAGCCAAGACCGAGCGCATCATCCGCGCTGCCTGCTGCAAATAATCAAGAACGCCTTGCGGCTCAGGCCCGCCGCAAGGCCATGTGGGCGGAAATCATTTCCGGCACCCGTGACGGCAGATCCGAACCCTTCTGGCAACCGAGCAGCAGGTGCAGCAATCCGGTAGTAAACGCCCAGGTATCCCTGGCCGTGGCCAGCGGACTCAACCCCTGACGCAAGGTGCCTCGCTCGGCAGCCTGTTGATATATGCGCTCAATCTTGGCCAGAAAGGTCTGGGCCGGCCGGCCGACTTCTTCCTGTACCGCGGCAAACTCGTCGACATACTCGCAGCGCGAAATCATGATCTCGAACACTTCACGAACGACCGAGCAGTCGTCAAGGACTCGGAAGAACTCCTTGATCGAGGCTTCGATGGCGTCGAGCGGATTGGCAAATTGATCCGACAGCAATAAAGCATCGGTCCGTTCGACCATCGGGGCAAAAACATCTTCGCGCATGGCGAAGAACAACTCGGCCTTGTCCTTGAAATGCCAATAAACGGCGCCGCGTGTCACGCCAGCCGCCTTGGCAATTTTTTCCAGCGTCGAACGGCTGACGCCACACTCATGGAACACAGTGCGCGCCGCGTCGATCAGGTGCTTCCGCGTCTGCTCTGCTTCTTCCTTGGTTTTGCGTACCACTTTCTCTCCTGAACGAACTTCCGTTAATTTATGCGTCCTAAAATGCTTGATAACGGTTAGTTACAAATTCGTATTTACATACATTCATGAATGTTTATAATCTAGCCAGCAAAAATAATCAAGGAGAACCGGCGTGACCCCAACCTCAAAATTCCCTCGCAAGGCCCTGCCCTTCGTCGTTTCAGCCATCATTGGCGCACTGGCTGTCGCCGGGTGTTCCGGCGACAAGACCGCTGGCGGACCACCCAAAATGGGGCCAATGCCGGTCACTGTCCTCGACATGCAACCGCAGAAGGTGCCGTCGAGCATCGAGATCATGGCGCAGACCGAAGGCGCCCGCGAAACTGAAGTCCGTGCCCGTGTCGGCGGCATTCTGACCAAGCGTCTCTATCAGGAAGGCGAAACCGTCAAGGCCGGCCAGCCGCTATTCCAGATCGACCGCTCCCCTTATGAAATCGCTCTCGCCGAGGCCAAGGCCAAGGCCGAGCAGACTGCACGCGAAGTGGGCCGCCTGAAAGGCCTGGCCGAAGCCAAGGCTATCGCCCAGAAAGACTATGACGATGCCGTCTCCGCCAATGCGATGGCTCAGGCCGCCTTGCACCAGGCCGAACTGAATCTTTCCTGGACCACCGTGACGGCGCCGGTCGCCGGCACCACCGGCCGCGCCATCAAATCGGACGGCAACCTGATCTCAACCGGCGACAGCCTGCTGACCTCTATTTACCAGACCAACCCGATCTGGGTCCGCTTCAGCCTGGGCGAAAGCGATCTGGCGAAATTCCCGTCTGGCCGCATCAGCACCAAGGACGTCAAGGGCGTCGAACTGGTCATGGCCAATGGCCAGAAATATGAGAAGCCCGGCAAAGTCAATTTCCTCGCGACCAACATCGATACCACCCTGGGCACCCAGGCTTTGCGCGCCGAATTCGACAACGCCGGCGGCCAGCTTCTGCCCGGCCAGTTCGTCCGTGTCCGCCTGCTGACCGGTGAGCGCGATGGTGTCTATCTGGTGCCGCAATCAGCCGTACTTCAAACCGAGCAAGGCACGCTGGTCATGACCGCCGGCCCGGAAAACAAGGTTGCCCCCCGTCCGGTCAAGGCCGGCGAGTGGTACGGCAAGGACTGGGTCATCCTCGGCGGCCTGAATGCCGGCGACAAAGTCATTGTGGACAATCTGATCAAGCTGCGTCCTGGCATGCCGGTCGATCCGCATCCGCCAGTTGTGCCCGGCGCCGAGCAAGCTGGCAGAAAGCCGCAGGAAGTAGCCGGCAAATCGGGAACATCCGCCACCACCCGTACGCAACAGTAAGGAACGGCCATGGCAAAGTTTTTTATTAACCGGCCGATTTTCGCGTCGGTCATCTCGATCATCATCGTCATTGCCGGGCTGGTTGCCTCGCAGGTATTGCCCATCGCGCAATACCCGCAGATTGCCCCGCCGACGGTGCTGATCACCGCCACCTACCCGGGTGCTTCGGCTGAAACGTTGGCCAAGACTGTGGCTGCGCCGATCGAGGAGCAGTTGAACGGCGTCGAGAACATGCTCTACTTCACGTCATCGGCCAGTGCCAATGGTGCGGTGACCATCACGGCGACCTTTGAAGTCGGCACCAATGTCGACATGGCCTCGGTCAACGTCAACAACCGGGTCAAGGCGGCCGAACCGCGCCTGCCGGAAGCGGTTCGACGCAATGGCGTGATTGTCCAGAAGCGTTCCAACGACATTCTTCAGGTCGTCGCCCTGAAGTCGGAAGGCGGCAAGTACAACACGCTCTTCCTGTCCAACTACGCCAGTCTGAACATCGTCGATGAACTGAAGCGAGTCAAGGGCGTCGGCGACGTTACCATTTTTGGTGCGCAGGATTACTCGATGCGCGTCTGGCTGAAGCCGGACCGCATGGCCCAGCTTGGCCTGACGACCACCGAGGTGTCGAACGCGATCAGCGCGCAAAATGCCCAGAATGCGGCCGGCAAGATCGGCCAGGAACCCGCTCCGAATGACCAGCAACTGGTTTATACGGTAACCGCTAAAGGTCGCCTGCTGAGCGAAGAGGAATTCGGCAACATCGTCATCCGCGCCAGCGGCCCTGGCGGCGTGCTGCGCCTGAAGGACATCGCGCGCATCGAACTCGGTGCCTACAGTTACGACCAGCGCGTGACGCTGGACGGCCAGCCGACCATCGCCATGGGCGTTTTCCTGCAGACCGGTGCCAATGCACTGGAGGTTGCCGACTTGGTCAAGGCCAAGATGGTTGAATTGAAGACCAAGTTCCCCGAAGCGATGGATTACGTCATTCCCTTCGACACCACGCGCTTTGTCTCGGCCTCGATTCACGAGGTTGTGCATACGCTCGTCGAAGCGATGATCCTGGTGTTGGCAGTGGTCTTCCTGTTCCTGCAGAGCTGGCGCGCCACGCTGATTCCGATGGTCGCCGTGCCGATCTCGCTGATCGGCACCTTTGCCGGCCTGTGGCTGTTCGGGTTCTCGATCAATACCCTGACCCTGTTCGCCATGGTGTTGGCCATCGGTATCGTCGTTGATGACGCGATCGTCGTGCTCGAAAACGTCGAACGTTTGATGGCCGAAGAGAAGCTCCCGCCCAAGCAGGCCGCCATCAAGGCCATGCATCAAGTCACCGGGGCACTGATTGCCATCGTGCTGGTGCTGTGTGCCGTGTTCATCCCGGTCGCCTTCCTCGGTGGCATTGCCGGCCAGCTCTACAAACAGTTTGCGGTGACCGTCGCGGTGGCCGTTGTGCTCTCCGGCGTGGTCGCGCTGACCTTGACGCCAGCGCTCTGCGCCCTGCTCCTCAAGGCCCAGCACACCGAGAACAAGCTGTTCGCTCCGTTCAACCGGATGTTCGAACGCCTGACCGGCAACTACACCCGCGCCGTCGGCTTCACGCTCAAGCACGGTATCGTTGGCTCTCTGGTGTTCTTGGCTGTGATTGGTGCCACCCTGGCCTTCTTCCGCATCATCCCGGGCAGTTTCGTGCCGGCCGAAGACCAGGGTTACCTGATCTCGGCGCTGATGCTGCCGGACGGTGCGACGCTGAAGCGCACGGAAAAGACCGGCGAAGGCATGCGTCAGATGATCGCCAAGGATGAGGCCGTCAAGCACACCTTCATCGTTTCAGGCTTCGACCTGATCGGCGGCGGCAACAAGCCCAACGCCGGCACCATGTTCATTCCGCTCAAGGACTGGTCCGAACGGCAAGGCAAGGCACAGGATCTGGCTGGCAAGTTCATGGGCATTGGCATGATGCAGTCGGACGGCATGGGTCTGGTGTTCAACCCCCCGCCGATCATGGGTTTGGGCTCGGCTGGCGGTTTTGAGGTCTACGTGCAGAACCGTGTCGATGGCGATGCCCGCAAGCTCAACGACATCACCCAGACGTTCATGGAAGCGCTGAAGACGCATCCGGAATTCACCCGGATTTCCACCTTCTTCCGCCCAACCGTGCCGCAGTTGTTCGTCGAAGTTGATGAACAGAAAGCGCTGGCGCTGGGCATTCCCATTGCCGATATCTATTCGACGCTGCAAAGCACGATGGGTGCGCTCTACGTCAATGACTTCAACAAGGCCGGCCGCGTTTATCGCGTGCAGTTGCAGGCCGAAGCCAATTACCGCATGAAGGCGGACGACATCGGCAAGGTCTACGTACGCAGCGCAACGACCAACGCGATGATTCCGCTGTCGGCAGTCAGCAAGGTGAAGAACGTCGTCGGCCCTGAACAGGTCGAGCGCTTTAACGGCTTCATCGCCGCCAAGGTGATGGGCGACTCTAAGCCGGGCATCAGCTCCGGTGACGCGATCAAGATCGTTGAACAGGTGGCCGAAGAAACCTTGCCCACTGGCTACGGCATTGCCTGGACCGGCCAGGCTTTCCAGGAGAAACGCAGTTCAGGTTCCTCGCTGCAAGCCTTCGGCTTCGCGATCATCATGGTCTTCCTGATCCTCGCCGCCCAATATGAAAAGTGGTCGCTGCCCGTCGCCGTGGTGATGGCTGTGCCCTTCGCATTGATGGGCGCGCTGACTGCAATCTGGCTGCGCGGCATGCCGAATGACATCTACTTCCAGATCGGCCTTGTCGTGCTGATCGGATTGGCATCGAAAAACGCCATCCTGATTGTCGAGTTCGCTGCCCAGAAGTACGCCGAAGGCATGAGCGCGGCCGAAGCAGCGGTTGAAGCGGCTCGTCTGCGTCTGCGCCCGATCATCATGACCTCGCTGGCCTTCGTGCTCGGCGTCTTCCCGCTGGTCAAGGCTACAGGTGCCGGCGCGTCGGCCCGCCAGTCGATGGGTACCGGCGTCTTCGGCGGCATGCTGGCTGCCACCTTCATCGCCACGCTGTTCATCCCGCTGTTCTTCAAGTGGCTGGAACGCGGCAAGCAGATCGACCCCTCGCACCTCGATAACAACGAGGAGGAACAAGCATGATTTCCCCTGCTCTTTACCGTCTGACACCGCTGGCGCTGGCCTTCGCACTTAGCGGCTGCGCCATCGGCCCTGACTACCTGCGCCCATCGGCACTGCTGCCCAGCCTCTTCGGCGAAGCCAAGCCGGCCGAGACGGTCGCGATCGCCCCCAATCCGGCCATCGATCCGCGGTGGTGGACGCTGTTTAACGACGCCACGCTGAACGATCTGGTCGATCAGGCGCTAAGCAACAACGCCAGCCTCCGCCAGGCCATCGCCCGCGTCGAACAGGCCGAAGCCGTGGCCCGTGAAGCCGGCGCCTCCTTCTTCCCGGAAATCGATGGTTCGGCCGCCAGCAGCAATACCAAGGCAAGCACCAAGACGGCGACTTACGTCGCGTCGCAACCGGCTATTCGCCATGCCCGCAGCGCCGGGCTCAGCACATCGTTCGAACTCGATGTCTGGGGCCGCGTCCGCCGTGCCAACGAAGCCGCCCAAGCCACCCTGCTGGCCAGCCAATATTCCCGAGACTCCATCCGGATCACGGTGGCCGGCTTGGTCGCCAGCAACTACCTGGCCTTGCGGGCCTACGATGCGCAGCTTGCCCTGACCAGCGAAACCCTGAAGAGCCGCGAAGACAGCCTGAAACTGGTGAAAACCCGTGTCGATGCCGGTCTGGTATCGCCACTCGATGGCTACCAGGCCGAAGGCGCGCTCGCCGCCGCGCAGGTGCAAATCGCCGAACAACGTCGGCAGCGTGCCCTGGCCGAACACCAGCTGGCGCTACTGACCGGCAACCCGGAACTCAAGCTCGCTGCCGGCGATCTGCGCCAACTGCCTCTGCCGCCGCTCCCGCCGGCTGGCCTGCCCTCCGACCTGATCGAAGGCCGCCCCGATGTCCGCCAGGCCGAAGCCGAGTTGATCGCCACCAACGCCGGTATCGGCATCGCCAAGGCCGGCTACTTCCCGAAATTCACGCTGACCGGCAGCATCGGCAGCGAGAGCAAGATACTGTCCGATCTGTTCAGCGCTGGATCAGGCACCTGGTCGCTCGGTCTCAGTGCGCTGATGCCCATCCTCGACTTCGGCCGCACCTCAGCCCGCATCGATCAGGCCAAAGCCCTCAACCAGCAATCCTTGATCGCCTGGCAGAACTCCCTGTAAACCGCCTACAAGGAAGTCCGGGATGCCCTGGTCAGCCTGCGTGAAGACGGCGAAGCCGAAACCGCCCAAAACATCCGCGTAGACAGTGCCCGCAAGGCGCTTGACGTTTCCCGCCTGCGCTACGAAGCCGGCCATGCTGGCTACCTCGAAGTGCTTGATGCCCAACGCACCCACAACGATGCCGTAACAACGATGATCACCATGCGCCAAACCAGGCTAGGTGCGGCGATTGATCTGTTCAAGGCGCTGGGTGGGGGATGGAAATCGAACGGGCAGTCTTGATGGCTCGTTGAAAACTGGAAATAGCTGAATCTGAAGGACAAAACCCGAAGCTTGCAAGCTTCGGGTTTTTTGTTCCGTTATCAGTTATTACTCGGAAAATCGAAGAGGACGATCTCACCGACCTACTCTCACCCACCTCTAGAAGCGCTCACTTAAGTCTCGACCAGCTGGTAGAACGTACTTGTGTTTTTCAGCGACACACAAAATTCCGGACACGCCCGATTGTGGCCGCGGAAGGGCCTCAGAATCGTTCGCGAGGCTGCGGTTTGCAGGTCGAGACGGGCCGGTTGGCCATCAGCGGCAATGCTTGGGGAACTCCTTTTTCTCCTCGTCATTGGCGGGTTTCGCAAGCGAGAAATAGCAGTTGTGTGTTCCGTCATCCAGGTCCGGCCATTTCGTATGAATCATCACGTTTGTGATGCGCCAACCGTTTTCGGTTTTGGTGAGGAAATAGAGGTTACGGCCCAGATCAAAACTTGGCGGGTTTGAGATTGTTTTGTTGCCAGCGGGGAAGACTTCGACTTTGGCGCGCTTTCCGGATACGACGGGGGGTTTGATGTAGGGTGCGGGGATGTCTTCCAACCTGATTGCCGACGAGATGTCTTCGGCCAAATATGTATAACGGTTTGGTGCCGTGCACTCAACCAGTCCCGGCCTGATGTCTCGCTTACTAACTAATGCTGGATCGAAGAACTCGTTAAGTAGTACGCATTGCCTTGGTGGCTGATATTTGCTTGCATTGTTTTTTACTCGATTTCTAAAAAATGGTGTGCCATCTTTTTTGGAAAACTCCCCACCCTCAAAGGTCATCGGATCATACGAATACATCTTCTCAATAAATTGCATAACCTCTTTCTGCTCTGGCGTCAGCGTATCGGCCGACCAAGCCATGCCAGCGACCAGCAGCCACAGCAGTCCACATACAGTTTTCAGATAGGTCATCCCTTTGCCTTTTCTTCGTTCAGGTATTGGTCAAACAGCGTTTGAAAGTACGCCATATTCATGGGTTTCTTGTCAGCCGTCAGCCGATGCGCATTTTCCTTGCCGCCGGGAAGGCTTGTCCACTCGCTAGGCAATGCGAGTTCTCCTTTTGGCCCTCTGAATTCCAAGGCCTCCTTGATACACCCAGTACGTATCAGGTGCAATACGCCCCGATCCTCCAGCTTCATTACAGCGATCCTGTCCTGGATTGAAGGACTGAAACGATCCCCCTTCGGCTCGATCAGCCCTTTATCAAAAATTTCTTGCCACGTGCTTGAGAGAATCTGATACGCCCCGGCTGCCGTCGAACCCTTGACCGGCTTGCCTTGCCCATCCCACGGGTGCGTCTTGAAGCTGGAGAAACGACAATCGCCAGATGGCAGCGGCGCATTCAGCATCTGGTAACGCTTGCTGTCATCCTTTTCGGCCTGGCATTCAAACTCACGAATGCAGCGCAGGAAGGCACGGATACGTTGTGTGGGCAAGGGGTCGAAGACTTTGCGGTAGATGCGGATGTTGACGTACTCGGGGTAGTACTTGCCCTGCACCGGATATTGCCCACTGGCATCTTTCGGACGTTCCCTGAACCACCTTGGGTGCCCCGGCATGTTCGGCGGCAAAGGAATGAAATCGCTGATATAAAAATCATAGTCCCGAATGTCGATATGCCCATGGTTCGGACTTTTCGGGTCTTTTTTCTTACGCGTTCCCCAGGTCGTATCCGACCACGCGTAGACGATTACATCGCCGGCTGCAGCCCAACGCGCATCTGGCACCTCTACCGTAACATCCATGAATCCCTTGGCAATCAAGGCCGGCCCGGCTTTGCTGGCGGATAGCTGCATGGCGTAATGCTCGGCATCCGTTTGCGTGGTGCTTGCTTTCTGGGCGGCCAGCACGCCATCAATGATCTTGGAGCGGGACAGTGCAACTTTGACGTAGGTGTAGCAAAGGCCACGGGATATAAAAGATCTCTTTTCATCTTTCTTATGCTTAAACGTCCCTTTCCCCATCGAGGCCAGCACCCCGGCAGTCCCTTCCGTATAGAGGTACTCCGTCTGCTCCCTCGCAAACGCCAGCAAGGCCTCAACCTTCTTCACCATCTCGGTATCGACCTTAATCGGAGTCACCGGCACCGTACTACCTTTGGATACCGGAGTTGGTGTGCCCCACAAATTGAACGTTGGCATGCGCCAGCTATTCCACCAGTCGATGGCTTTCTGGGTGATTACGGCTAGGGGGTTGCCGTTTTCGTCTCGCCCTTTTTCCAGTTTGGGTTTGACTTCTGCCTTGCCTGAAATGTGTTGCGGCGGTTTGTCGGCTTGTTGCTTGGTCTTGGTATCAGGCGCCTTCGGTTGCGCCTTGGGTTTGGGGGTCGGCTTAGTCGTTTGGGCTGGTTGGTCGGTGTCGGCAGGCGCAGGCTTGGCCGCCTCAGTGCGTTGGGTTTCTGCCTCACCAGCGGGTTGCGCAGTCTCTGCTGGCCCGGATTCTTTCGATGCTGCGCTCAGATCGCCGAGGTCGCCCTGCTCCGGTTTTGGGATACCCTCCTCAGCGTTACCCGGTTTCCCTTCATGCTTCTCCGTCGTGGCCTCGACAACAATATTGGGGCTAACCGCTGTCAAAATACCATCGCTCGACGGCATACAACATTCGCCGATTTTTTTGTAGCTGCCGTCAAAGCGCTGGACAGCAATGCTCAGTGTTTCCCCCGGAGGTGCTTCAACGGGTGGAATGGCGCCATTGGCATCGGTACGGGCGAGCAGTTCTCCGCCCTCCCAGCGCACGGCAATACCCATTTTCGCAATGGGCGATCCATCCAAGGCAAGAAAACTAACGTCGAGCGCTGGTGTCGTGCCGTTTTGCTTGTCGGCGTCGTCCTTGGTTGCGTTGCTTTTCTGCTCCGTCTCAGTCGCGGCAGATTCTTGATCATCTTCGAGCAAGGCCGTATCGGTCTGTGCATTCATGGCTGGTTATCGCTCAGAGGTGGTTTACATCCTGGAAGAAGAGCCAGTCGCCTTGGCTTATGACGACTTTTACTTTTTCCGGCTTTGAAGTGGAAATGGAGCCAGTTGAGCCGTCCGCACTCAATTGTCCGGCAGCGATTTTTTGCCCTTGTTCGTTGTATGCCTCATAAGGCATTGCGGCATACAACGAGCCACTTTCAGGATCGCCACCAATCAATCCCGCGACGTTGACGCGCTGACTGTAGGTTGAACGTTCAGTTGAACCGTTCTGAATCAAATTCAGTTCGCCTGAACTCGGAGAACTCGGCAACTCCACTGCTGCACTCTTCGGCCCCGTCAAATTCTTCTGACTCGCCTTCAGTTCCACCTTGCCCGGCGCATGCAGGCTGATATTCCCGCCTTCTATCTTCAGGTAAGCCCCTTGGGCCGTGGCAAGGATGTGCTGCTTCGCGCTGGCATTGAGGTTGCCGGTGGTGCTGGCAATCGTCACTTTCTTGTCGGCGGCGGCGGTGGTTTTGCCGCTTTGGCTTTGCAGGCTGACCTGGCCGCTGGCGGCGTGGAGGTGGATGCCGGTTTCGGTGTTGGGTTTGTTTTTGCCCTTGGCTTTGCCGACGGTGAAGAGCGCAATGCCATCCTTGACGGCCAAGCTGTGGTTGCCTTGGGCGATCAGGTTGGTGTCTTGTCCGGTGGCAATGCTGAGGTGTTTGCCAGCGGCGAGGATGTGGTTTTGCGGAGTGAGTTGGGCGATGCCGGCCGGGGCGCTGTATTGGATGCGCGGTTCTGACCAGGCGGGGACGGTGCCGATGCCTCCCTGGGTGGCTTTGATGGTGTCGCTGCCGGCTTGAGTTTGGCCTTGAGTCGCGGTGGCGCTCATGACGTCGATGGCGTGTTTGAGGTCTTCGCTGGCCGGTAGTTTGTCGGCCTGAGGGTCGCCTTTGAGGGCGGCATTCTGTTTGGCAGCAACGTCGGCAAGGCTTTGTGTCAGGCTTTGGGCGTCTTGCGTTTGGGCGATGGGTTCGCGGCTGTCGAGGTGGGCGCCACTGGCGTTGGGCCGGGCATCGGCGCTGATCAGGAGGCCGTTGCCGGCGCGGATGGCGCTGGCGGCCTGGGTGGCGAGTTCGGCGCCGTGGCCACGGTCGGCTTGGCGGGCGTTGTCGCTTTGTTGTTTGAGGTGACCGAGTTGGAGGGCGCTCTGGTATTCGGTGGTGGCGGCTTCGATGCGGGACTCACCGGGGGTGTCGTCGAAGACGAGTTGGTTGTAGCCGCCCTGCCCGGTTTTGCTGGCATTGAGTTGCTGGCTTTTGAGGCCGGAGAGGCTGGCGTGGTGGGTGTGGGCTTCGGCTTCCTTGCCGGCAAAGAAGGCGGGGGCATTGGCGCTGGCTTGCAGTGTGCTGCCGGCTTGCTGGTTGCCTTGGGCGTCGGTGTTGCCGCTGCCGTTGTAGACGGTGCCGATGATGATCGGGCGGTCGATGTTGCCGTTCTGGAAGGCGACGAGGACTTCCTGGCCGGGGCGCGGGGTCATGTGGCCACCCCAGTTGGCGCCAGCAACCGGGGTCATGACGCGGAGCCAGACGCCAAGGGCGTCGCTGGCCGGACCGTTGTCCGCGCCGGTGGGGTGTTCGCTGCGTCCGGCGGATTGGGCGCCGCGTTGCCAGGGGAACTGGATGCGGACGCGGCCGTCGCGGTCGGTGTGGGTGGGTTGGCCGTTGCCAACGACGACGGCAGTCAGCGTGCCGTTGATGGTCGGGCGCGGGTGGATGTGTCTGCCGTGGCTATCCGCACTCATCGGGCGCCAGGGGATGCTGGCACGGATAGCGGTGATCTGGTTGCGGTAGAGGTCGACGCTTTGTTCAGCGCCCTGCTCCCGGCCTTGTTCGCCATTGACGGCTTCATGCAGGTTATTGCGAGCTTGGTGGCTGACGGCGGTGATCAGGAACTTGCGTTGTTCCGGGGCGTCGAGGTCGTGTTCGGGGTGGTCGGCCAGCGTGAAGGTGGTGCCGGGGGCGGCGCTACGGACGGTGCCTTGGCCGTCGAATTGTTTCATTCGCGCATCGATAGCTTGGCGTTGGTTGCCGAGCATACGTTCGCCGTGGGCGCTGTTCTGCCAGGCGTATTGGCCGGGGTCGTGCCAGGCAGCGGTCTTGGGTAGGCTGCCGCTGTCGATACTGCTGCGGGCGCCTTGCGGCCGGGTCGAGAGGCTGCGGTAATCCCAACTGCTGGCGTTGGTTTCGACGGTGTCGAGCTGGCGCAGGCCGTGCCAGCAGTCGAGACTGTCTTCGGAGAGCGTGGCGCCGGCCTGGGTGAAGCGGATGCGGGGTTGCGTGTTATCGGTGAAGGCACCGTTATGGTCAGCGATGATCAGGGTGTGCTTACCCAGGGTGTCGCCTTCTTCAGCCTGGTGTTCGAACCAGCAGAACAACCCCTCTTCGGCCAGCAGACGCTTGAGGAAAGCGAGATCGCTTTCGCGGTATTGCACGGTCATGCCGCGCTTAGGGTAGGCGGCGGTATCGGCCAGGCTCCAGCGCCAATCGGGAACAAGCTTGCCTTGGGACTTCCAGTCGCCGAGCAGTTCGTCAATGATCTCGATGACGCTCTTGTCCTGAAACAGGTAGTTGTCCTGATTGTGGCCAAGGAAGGCGAGCCAGGGTTCGATGATCAGTTTGTAACGGGCGAAACCGCCGTTGGCACCAAGACGGGTGACTTGCGTAATGTGACCGTGGAAAGGCCGCCGCACTGTGCGCGAGGCACTGGTTTGCAGGTCCAGACGGGCTGGCTGGCCGAGCAAGGCAGTCAGGGATAGCTCGGCGTTGGCCGTCAGCACCGTTAATTCGATGCGATAACCGGCGTGCTCGGCAACCGGGCCGAGGACTTCGTCAATGCGGGCCGTTTCGGCCAGCAAGGCATCCGGCCCGGCCGGCGTGGTCAGCGTCAGTAGCCGGTCGGTCTGGCGCCAGGCGGCGCCGCCGGAAATCAGATCTAGGAAGCTGTTCATGGTCATGCAATCAACGGTTGGTGTGGTGTAAATAAATGGCAGGATGAACTTTTGAGCAGCTCATCGAAAACCGGATCGAGCCCAACGCGATATGTTAAACGAATTTTATTAAGCCAATGGGATATATGACTGATCAAGGTAGCTGCCAGAAGCGGACTTCAAGCGGGTGTTTGATTTCTGCCGCACAGCACAAGGCGCCAGCATTTCGCCCATCGAGCAGTCCGATCAAGCCACCCTGTGGGCCTGAGCCCTGAATAAAGGCAACAATGCCGCGCCGGCCAAACAGCTGATATGCAACTTCAGCCAAGCCCTTGTCGAGCGGCAGCGTTTCCGGCGTTTCATGACGCACGCTCAACCAGTCGGCAAGGCGATTGGCACCGTTGAAAGCCTTGGCGCCCGCCAGAGGGCCGGCCTCGATGCGCAATGCCCCGCTGAGCGGTACGCCACTGGAGAGCAGCGCCAGACTAGTCAGCACTGCCCCGTTATGCGCATAGCCTGACGAACCGACCTTATCAGCCCAGCCCAAGGTATTGAACAAACTATCCTTGTCCAGCGAGGCATAACGCCGGTAGGCATTGGCAAAGTTGACGTAATTCAGGTTAAACATGCATAGCTCTCCAGTTCCTTGACCGATGGAATGCGCCGCTTACTTGATGGCGTATTTGAATTCGCCGTTCTTCCCGGCCCCAACCTTGATGCGCTCGACGGCAGCGCCTTCTGCCATTCGAGCCAGCACCACCTCGGCAATTTCGGGCAGCAGGGTGCCGTTGAGGATGTGATCGACATTGCGCGCCCCGGAATCGACCTCGGTACAGCGGGCCAGCACGGCTTCGACCAGCTTGTCGTCCCAGATGAACTCAGCCTTGTGGTTGGCGGCGATCCGGTCGCGGATGCGTCCGAGCTTGAGTTCGATGATGCTGACCAGCACGTCGTCGGAGATCGGGTAGTACGGAACGACCTTCATACGGCCGAGGAAGGCCGGCTTGAAGGACTTGAACAGGATCGGGCGCAGGGCATCGGCCAGCGCATCGGCTTCCGGCAGTTCTTCGGCCGGCTTGTTCAGACAGGACTGCATGATCTGCGTCGAACCGACATTGCTGGTCAGGATGATCAGGGTGTTGCGGAAATCGATTTCACGGCCTTCGGCATCGTCGAGGACGCCCTTATCGAAGACCTGGAAGAAGAGTTCCAGCACGTCCGGGTGAGCCTTCTCCACTTCATCGAGCAGGACAACGCTATAGGGATTGCGCCGCACGGCTTCGGTCAGCACCCCGCCTTCGCCGTAGCCAACGTAGCCCGGTGGCGAGCCCTTGAGACCGGACACCGAGTGAGCTTCCTGGTATTCGCTCATGTTGATGGTAACCAGCTTGCGTTCGCCGCCGTAGAGGATATCGGCCAGCGCCAGGGCGGTTTCGGTCTTACCGACACCGGAGGGGCCGACAAACATGAAGACGCCTTTCGGCTTGTTCGGGTCTTCGAGGTTGGCGCGGGCGGTGCGAACGCGCTGGGCCACAGCCTCCAGCGCATGATCCTGGCCGATGACCCGTTCCTTTAGGAGCGGCTTCAGGTTGAGGACAGTGTTGATCTCGTTCTTGACCATTTTGCCGAGCGGAATACCGGTCCAGGCGGCAATGATCTCGGCGACGACGTGACCATCGACCTGCAGCGGAACCATCGGCGACTCGCCCTGCAACTCGCGCAGACGCGCCAGGGCCTTGTCGAGTTCGCTATCACCGACCGCTTCGCCCTCGCCTTTCTTGCGCGCCCTGGCTTTGGGTTTTGGTGCGGCGTCGACGGCCACCTCGCCATTTTCGATCTGTCCACGCAGTTCGAGAACGCGATTCACCAAGGTTTTTTCTTCTTCAAAACGCGTCTTGAAGATGCTGAGATCAGATTCGATGGCGGAAATCTGCGCCTTGAGTTCCTTGATCCGCGTATCGTGCCAGGCGCCGCTGGCGGCTTCGCGTTCAAGCGCGGCCAGTTCGGCCCGCTCGCGCAGCAGCCGCTTGTCAGCTTCGTCGATCAGGGCTGGCGTGGCACTCTGGCCAAGCGCCACCTTGGCACAAGCCGTGTCGAGCACGCTGATCGCCTTGTCCGGCAATTGGCGGCCGCTGATGTAACGGTGCGACAGGCGAACCGCCTCGGTCACCGCCTCGTCTAAAACGCGAATACCGAAATGCTTTTCCATCAAGGGCACCATGCCGCGCAACATGGCAGAGGCCAGTATCTCGGTTGGCTCCTCGACTTTGACGACCTGGAAGCGGCGAGCCAGAGCGGCATCCTTCTCGAAGTATTTCTTGTACTCGGCCCAGGTCGTTGCCGCCACGGTGCGCAACTCGCCGCGTGCCAGCGCCGGCTTGAGCAAGTTGGCCGCGTCGTTCTGGCCGGACTGCCCCCCTGCCCCGATCATGGTATGGGCTTCGTCGATGAACAGGATGATCGGCTTGACGCTCTTCTTGACCTCATCGATCACATTTTTCAGACGGTTCTCGAACTCGCCCTTGACGCTGGCGCCGGCCTGCAGCAAGCCCATGTCCAGCGTATGCAGTTCGACGCCAAGCAGCGGTGGCGGCACATCGTCCTGGGCGATGCGCAAGGCCAACCCTTCGACAACGGCGGTCTTGCCGACACCAGCCTCACCGGTCAGGATCGGATTGTTCTGGCGGCGCCGCATCAGGATGTCGATCACCTGCCGGATTTCGCTGTCGCGGCCGATCACCGGATCAACTTTGCCATCGCGGGCGCGTTGCGTCAGGTTAGTGGTGAATTGGTCGAGGGCCGGGGTCTTGCCGCCTTGCGTGCTGCCGGCGAGCAAGGGGTCGGTTTGGTCGCCGCCATCGGCCGGCGCTGCCAGCCCGGCTACTTCTGCCGCTTCGGCCGAACCTTCAGTCATCGGGTCAAAGTTGTGCTTCAGTTCGTCCAGACGAACCTTGGCCAGCAGCTTGGAGCCACGGAAAGCCAGTTGCGACAGTTCCGGCTCGGTCAGCAACGCCAGCAACAGGTGACCCGAGCGAATGCGCGGCAGGCGGGCATCGAGCGAGGCGATCAGCCAGGCTTGTTCGAATAGCTTGAGAATGTGCGTCGAGAAAACCGGCGTCCGGGTGTTGCCGGTCTTGAAGCGGTCAATTTCCTGGTTCAACTCGCGTTCCAGGCCGGTCGGGCTGATACCGCAACGCTTGCCGATGACCAGCAGGTCTGCCCCAGGGTTTTCGAGAATCGCAATCAGCAGGTGCTCAAGATCAACTTCGTAGTTGCCGCGTGACATACACAGGCTGGCGGCGCGTTCGGCTGCCTGGCGGCAGGTGCTATTCAGTTTGCTGATCAGGGTCTTCAAAGAGGTGCTCATCGCGGTCGTTCGTTGTATTAGTGAATGAAATGGGTGAGATAGCGGGTATCGCTGCGGTCGCCTGTTTCCGGCTTGGTCAGCATGAAGCTGTCGTAGCCAAGACGGCAGCCGTTCGCGCTGCCAAGGCTGGCCGGGCGCACATCGGCCGCGCGCAGGATGGGGCAGATTTCGTACTCGAACTGGCCGCCCGTCGCCAGCGTAAGAATTTTCTTGAGGGCGGCAGCCAGCTCGCCATTGGGCAGGAAGGCCATGTAGCGCTTGTGACGCAAGGGGCCAATATGGATACGCAGTCGCAAATTGCGCTGCCAGACCCGTTCGCCAACCAGGGCGTTGCCGCCCAGTACGACGTTGTGGCCACCCAGCGTCGAGCGCTGCTCAGCAGGAATGGCATACCAATGCCCGACGAACTGTTCAACTTCGACGCTTTCGCGAAAATAGCCGCTGATCACGCGCTGCAGGGTTTCGGCCGAGACCGGCCGCTGCCGCAAAAGGCCGGCAAAGAAGGCAATCGACTCATCGTCGATGGCGCCTGGTCCTTCATTCATGCGTTGACGCAAGGCATCAAAGCCCAGTCCGCTCAGCGCCAGAATAATCGGGAGAAAACGGTTCTGCCGATCCGTTTCATACTGGATCGGCAGCTTGTATTTCTTCCAGGCGCGGTAGAAATGACCAACCGAGCGATTGGTGAACAGATCGAGGAATGCCCGCCCGGAGTCATCACGCTTGAAGCGCGCCTGGTTGATGACCTGCTCGGTGTAATGAATCGGCAGCGTGCCATTGACGCCCAGCATACCCATGAAACTTGGCGTGATCTCGACCCGCTCCAGATCGGCGGTAGCCAGCCCTTCTTCATCGATCCGGTAACTCGGTGCCATGGCGTCGACCTGGCTGGGTGCAAAGCCGAGACGCAACGAATTACGGAAGCGAATCCGCTCGTTGACGACATCGCCACCGGCTGTCCGGGCCGTTTTCCGGAAGACGCTTTCATACAGACGCACGAGCTGGAAAAACTCGTAGCGTTCCGGCGCCTCAAGGGTGCTATCGACTAGGCCAGGATCGAGTCGCCGTTGCGAGGTGCGCATCGGATCAATTCCTCTCCGGTTCGATTGGAAACCACAACCAGTTGAATGAAGCTGTTGAGACTGACGTACAGGCCGAGGAAGCGGTCGATGCAGCGAACGAACACATCAAGACCGCTGCCTACGAAGCTGGATTCGTCAATGATGATGCGAACCTCCTGGCCTCGCACAAAGCAGGCAAACGGTTTGCCGGCCATCCACACCGTTTTGTCTCGCTGCTCGATATCGAGCACGCCTTCGATCTGCCGGCGGCTGGCCGCCGTTCTCGGCAGATCGTAGAGCGCCAGCATCTCCTGGAATGCCTTGAGACCATTGCCGGTCAGCGACAGATGATTCAGCGACAGATGCGAAATGATCCGCCACTGACCATCCCGTCGATGATCGAAACGATAGGGCTGAGTCGGTTTACGCAGCAGCTTGATCGAACGAACGCTCGAGCCGCCTTCGAGAAACAGGTCGCCGGACGGCATGCCGACTGACATTAAGGTCGGCAATTCGCGATTGGTGCAGGTCAGCTGCAGGCTGAGCACGTCGGTCTTCGGCTGCACCGGGTCGAAATCGGCATCGACGATGGACAGCGAGGTTTCGTAACCCGGGCTGCTTTCTGCAACCAGGTGATCACGCTGGGCATACCAGTAATAGCCGTTGCGCTCCGGGGTTTCGCCATGGCGCAGCGAAAAGAAGGAACGAAACTCGGTAATCGCTTCGCCCTGCGCGGTTTGGCGGACTCGTCGGACCGAGTCAATCGAATAAACATCGTAGGCGTAAGCCCGTCGCCCGTCGGCAACCACCGGATAGGCCGTCTGGCGATTGCTGATCCGGATCGGATCACCCCGCTGGGCAAACAGATTGACTACCGGCACACAACCCAAGCGCAGGTTCTGCGTGGTTAGCGTTTGCAGCAAACGGGAGGCATCACTGTCCGCCCGCAGATCACCGAGCGCGATGTGAAGGGAGATCTTCCCTTCGGCGTGCAAGCCGGAAGGAATCTCGCCGATGTTGATATCAAAAAAATTGAATTTCTCCAGGAAACAGAAATACTCGGTCAGGTAGCGATAGGCGCCGTGTGACGTGTCCGGCATGTCGATCAGCGCCTCCTGATCGGCAAAGCCGACTTCGCTGATCAGTTTCTCCCTGGCGATACGCCAGCGCTCGTCTGCACCGACGGCATAAACTTTCAATTTGCGCAGGAAAATGGCGTCGCGCAGCGCCGAAGCGACCGACGGCTCGGCATCGATGTAGACCCTCAACTTCTCGAGCTTGCCCAGCCCGGCCTCGGGGTTGTTGCCACGCAAGGCGAGAGAAAACGAAAGAATGGCATTACAACCGACCGGCAGACGTACTTCGCTGGGCGCACTGGCCACCGGATCGAATGCCAGCTCGCCAATGGAAACCGGCGCCAATTGGACATCCCATGCCGTCCTGAACTTGCAGACGGCACCCTTGATCGGTCGGGATTGCAACTCTGTTCCCCGCAAGATGGTCGCAACCGAGGTCAGCTCACCGCCGCCATGTTCGAAATAAGCGATGGAGCAACTCGGAAACGGCCGCAGATAGTGCGGGTAGAGGACGTTGAGCAGTGCTTCAGTGAATTGCGGGTAGCTGTCTTCCAGCTTTTTGGAAACCCGCGCCGTCAGCAGCGCGAAGGACTGGATCATCCGCTCGACATGCGGATCGTCGCAGCCCTCGCCCGACAGCAACAACTGGCCGGCAAGCTTCGGGTAGCGCTCGGCGAACTCGCGGGAATGCTGGCGCAAAAACGCCAACTCTCGCTCGTAATAAGGCAGCAGGTCTTCCACCTAGCCTCCCAGCCGCGGACGGTGCCGGGTCACGGAATACTGCAGGCTGGTCGGCTGCAGCAGTGCATCAAAACTGACCGGCTCCTGGGCTGGCCTGACAACCAGCACGGCATTGATAGAGAAATACAGGGCGTTCACCGTCTTTCGATGCAATTCAAGATCGACACGAACCTCACGCAAGCGCGGCTCGTGGGCAGCAATGGCCGATTCGATGGAGGCGCAGATCCGACGTCGGTCATGGACATTGGCCAGGCTCAGCCCGGCGAAGTCGGACAAACCAAAGCCGGCGACCGAGCGCATGGTCAGCGGGAAGGTCGTCTCGAATCCGTCATCGAGCACCACCCGAGTGTTCAACAGTGCTTCCAGGTCGCGGGCAACCGAGTCTTTCAACTGCTCAAGCGACAAGCGACGCCGGGCAGCCCCAACGGGCTGATCGTCGAATAATTTGTCGAACAGGGAAGGCTCAAAACCTTTGATCATAAAAAACGGCGGAAACGAGTTTCCGCCGTGGATTCCACAAAAGGGGTTATCAGGTCAGATTCGGCGTGTTCTTGGCCAGGTTCCAGGCGCCCTGGATATTGACCTTGCCGGACTTGGTACCGTCGATATTCAGCTCGTCGTAGGTCCACTTCACGGCGGAATACTTCAGCGAGAAGCTTTCCTTTGGAATGCCTTCTTCATCAACGGCCGGGGAGACCGAAGCAATGATGACATTCTTCAGTTCAATCTTCAGGTACTGATGACGATTCTGGGTAGCCGACGGATTGCCGGTCGTATTCTGGCCGCCGAAAGCGCGGTAGAAATAGATGATCACGTCGCTGACCACCAGGCCGGACGAGCAGGCCTGATACAGCTTCGGGCTGGAACCGTCGATATCCTTGGTAAAGATCATTTCGCCGTGTTCGACGCGCTCGGCAGTATGGCCGCCAGCAGCCGATGCCGTTGCCGACTTTGGCTGGCGCATGGTGTGGCTCCAGCTGTAAACCTCAACCGTGTCCTTGTGCTTGGCATCGCGGGAATCTCCCTTGATGTCGCTACCCTTGAATTCGACGTAAATATCCTTCATTTTTTACTTTCTCCTTGGAGGTTGAACAACGCTTAGCTCTTGGTCGATTGCGGCAACTCGGCAACCAGACGCAGCGATACCGAAAGCTCATCGAGCTGAAAATGCGGGCGGATGAACGACACAGCCCGATAAACACCCGGACGGCCCGGCACTTCGCTGACTTCCACGGAAGCCTCGCGCAACGGGAACTGCGCCTTGGTTTCCTGGGAAGCGGAATCGTCGGCGGTTACGTACTGATCGATCCAGCGCTGCAGATAGTTCTGAACGTTGGCAGCAGAAGCAAAGCTGCCGATCTTGTCGCGCATCATCGCCTTCATGTAGTGGGCGATACGGGACACCGCAAACATGTATTGCAGCTGGGCGGACAGCGAGGCATTGGCGTTGGCCGAGTCGGTATCGTACTTCCTTGCTTTCTGCGCCGACTGCGCACCAAAGAACGCCGCGTAATCTGTGTTCTTGCAATGAACCAGCGGGATGAAGCCAAGATCGCTCAACTCTTTTTCGCGACGATCGGTAATCGAAATTTCCGTCGGGCACTTGAGTGCTACTTCACCGTCGTCGGTGCGGAAGGTGTGCGTCGGCAGATCTTCAACCAGGCCACCACCTTCAACGCCGCGAATCGCGGCACACCAGCCATAGTTCTCGAAGGCATCGGTCAGACGGGCCGCAAAGGCAAAGGCGGCATTGCACCAGAGGTACTTGTCGTGATCGGTACCATCAACTTCTTCGACGAAATTGAAACCTTCGGTAACTTCGCCATCGATCGGGTTATAGGGCAGACGACCCAGGAAGCGTGGCAAGGCCAGACCGACGTAGCGCGAATCCTCGGACTCACGGAAGGACTTCCACTTGGCGTATTCGACGGTATCGAACACCTTGCCCATGTCGCGCGGCTTGCCGAGTTCGGTATGTGACTCCAGGCCGAACAACTGCGGCGCGGCGGAAGCAATGAACGGCGCATGCGAGGCAGCGGCGATATGCGACATCTGTTCGACGAAGTACATATCCTCGGGCTGACGGCTGATTTCGTACTGACCGATCAAGGTACCAAACGGCGCACCACCGAAAGTGCCGAATTCTTCTTCATAAACCTTCTTGAACAAGGCGCTCTGGTCGAAATCGATGGCTGTCTTGAAATCTTTGACCAATTCGCGCTTCGAAGCGTTGAACAGCTTGATCTTGAGTTGCTGGCCAGTCGAGGTCTGCTTGCAAAGGTAATGCAGACCGGTCCAGGCACTTTCGAGGGCTTGGAATTCAGGAGCATGCATCACTTCACTTAGCTGCTCGGAAATCAGGCGATCGAGTTCGGCCACGCGGGCATCGAGGGATGCTGCCAGATTCTCGGAAACAACCACTTCGCCATCCAGCACCTGATTGACCAGTTCGCTGATAATGTCGCGGGCCCGGTTCTTTTCCTGATCGGACTGGGCGACACGGCTCTCTTCGATGATCTGGTCGAGCAGGCCCGATTCGCGAGCATTGGCCGGCGCGGAGGCAACTGCAGCCTGCGCGCTCATTGTCCGTCTCCTGCGTTCGTCTTGCCGCCCAGACTCTGCAACTGCTCGGTGCTGTTCAGGACATCATTCAGCAGATCTTCAAGCTTTTCATTGCCGGCCAGCTTGTTACGGAGATCGGCCAGCTTGGCCCGCGCTTCCTGCAGCTTGCGCAGCGGTTCAACCTGCTGAACCACAGACTCCGGGCGAAAATCCTCGAATTTTTCGAACTTGATATCGACGCCCAGTTCGCCACCGGCTTCGGTCAGTCGGTTCTTGACGCGGAATGCAGCGCGCGGCGCCATGCCTTCCATGACATCGTCGAAATTGTCCATATCAACGTTCACAAACTTGCGATCGCGAACCTTGCCCTGCGGCTCTTTTGACTGGGCAGCAAAATCCCCTAGTACGCCAACCACAAAGGGCAACTCCTTGACCTCGAGGGCATCGCCGATCTCAACATCGTAGGTTAGCTGAACGCGCGGCGGACGAACCTTTTGCAACCGCTTTTGAACACTCTCTTTTTTCGCCACAAGACCCTCCGGTATGGATATCCAGCCGGCCACACAAAGCGAAAAACGCCTCAGGGCCGATCAATAATTAACTTACAAAATCACTTCAAAAGGCTGAACGGATTGGCACCAGATGCCGCTGGCGCGGTATCCGCCGCCGCGCTGGCCTTTTTGGGAGTTGTTGCCGCCACTGGTTTGGGACGAGCTACTGGTATCGCCTTCTTTTTCTTCTCTTCACCTGGCGGAACCAACACATCCTCGCCCAAGGTATCGCGCATGACCTTGGCCAAGCCAACGGCATCAGAGCGAGCATCACCTTTCAACTCGACATCTCCACGCAGATCAGTCAAAGACTGGGCCGCCACCCTCAAGCCGGCGACAGCACGAATACTTTTTGCCGATCGATCCGTACCATCGCGCTGCAAAGCCTCTTCGGCCGCAACAATCGCCTGCGCGTAGTTCTCGGCGTCGAAATGCACCTTGGCCATGCGTATCCAAGGTTCCTTTCGCCCAGGATTCCTTTTTGCCAAATCACCGAGAACTTTTACCGCTTCCTCCTGGTTACCCTTTTCCAACAAGGAATCTACGCTCATGCTGGATTGAGCCATTGCAGCAGAAAACTCTTCCTGGCTCATCGATGGCTTGTTGCCGGCACAACCAGAAATCGCCACCGAGGCACTGAAAACAAGTGCAACTGACAGACGTTTAAAGGTAAACATTCAGACTCCTGAGTATGCCAAATGGCGTATAACATGCCATTTGGTTTGCTTAGATGAAACCGAAATAGTACATTACGAACTCGGCAATTATCAACACATATGCATATTTTCGTTTCTCATTTATATGATTTTTAGCCAATTTCAATAATTAATGCACCTTCAATGACAATTGCAACACCGATACGGTTTTTCAGCACCCAGTTGGCAGCCGTGATGTTCCTATCCATGCTGCTTTCCGGCTGTGCTCAGGTTTCCGCCTTGCAGATGGCCGGAACCGCTGTGGGGATGGTTCTCGAAGCGACGGGCGTCACCAAGAAAGACAATGGCGACCAAAGCAAAATCACCAAAGATCTGCCAATAAGGATTTTTGCCGGTGATCAGTTAAATTTGACTAGCAACAGCAAACCGCTGTCCCTGGTCATCAAGATTTACGTTTTGCGTTCTTCTGAACGCCTTAAAACACTCACCTACCCGCAGATAACCTCCACCGAGAGCGAAAAGGAGGCTCTTGGCGATGAGTTGATTTCAGTCCGTGAAATTATTCTGCTCCCCGGAAAATCCTACGACGCTGTTCTAAAGATTCCCGGAGATGCCACAACGATCGGTGTCGTTGGCATGTTTCGCGCGCCGTATTCGTCCAGATGGAAACTCGCTTTCGACAGCAAGCAGTCATTCGATAGCGGAATCACCATCGGGGCGCACGCCTGTGCCCTGAGCGCCAGCAAAGGCGCCTTGGTCACCGAAATCAGCCCTGAATCAGTGCGATCACTGGTCGGCATCCAATGCAACTCTTAACAAACTGAAACAATGAACAACGCAAAAATTCTCTGGGGTGAAGGGCTTTTTCTTCGTCCACAGCATTTCCAACAGCAGGACATCCAAACCGACGCCATGAACCGGCGCACCTTGCTCTCGGCCAACCCCTTCGCCTGGGGCATCCGCGACCTGGATCTCGATCTCGATTCGCTGAAAAACGGGGTACTGCGCTTCAACCGCATTGATGCAGTTTTTGCCAATGGAAATTTTTTCACGGCTCCTGATATTGACCAGTTACCCGCCCCTCTGGCTCTGGATGGTGCCGTAGACGAAGAAGGAGCGACCGAGTTCTTTCTGGCGCTGCATCACCTGAACGCCCATGGCGGCAACTGTGCTGAAGACGTTTCCGACTCGGGCCAGGCTCGTTATCTGATCGTTCCCCGCGACAGGGCCGATCTTTATACCGAGGCAGCCGAAGCCGACATCGCCACGCTCAGCCAGATTTCGCACCTTAAATCCGCCAACGAGAATCGCGACCAGTTCCTGACGCTGCCTGTCGTACGAATTCGCCGCACTTCCAGCAACGGTTTTGAAGTTGATCCCTCTTTTGTTCCGCCGTCGATCAGCCTGCGTAGCGCCCCAAATCTATACACGCTGCTCCGCCGGCAGATTGATGCCCTTCTTGCCAAGGTAGATGCGCTTTACGGCTTTCATCGAGAGCCATCAAAAAACGTGATCGAATTCCGCTCCGGCGACATTGCCTCCTTCTGGCTGCTCCACACGGCGAGTAGTGCCTGCGCCACGCTGACCCACCTGTTCCGCAACCCGGACACCTCACCGGAACGGCTATTCCAGGAGTTGCTGCGTCTGGCCGGTGGCCTGATGACCTTTTCCAAGGCATATACCCTGAACGACCTGCCCAGCTACGACCACCTGCAGCCCGGCCCCGGCTTTGCCCGTATCGACCAGATTTTGCGCGAATTGCTCGACACCGTGATTTCCACCCGTTTCTTCGCGATTTCTCTGACTCAGCCCAAGCCGGCGTTCTACGCCGGCCATCTGGATTCCGAAAAGATCAATAGCGAAACAGCTTTTTACCTTTCGATCACGGCAGCGCATCCACAGTCCGAAATCATCGAGTCGATTCCTTTCCGCATCAAGCTGGGCGCCCCGGACGATGTCGAAAAACTCGTCCTCTCCGCCATGTCCGGCGTTCGCCTGACCCATGCCGCCCAAGTTCCAGCCGCCATTCCGGTTCGTCCCGGCGCCTGCTATTTCGCACTGGATGCCCACGGCCCGCTTTACGAACGAATGCTCAAAGCCCAATCCATCATGATTTACGCCCCGGAAAGTTACCGGGATCTCACCATTGAATTGATTGCCGTTACGCCATGACCACAGCCCCCAGTCTTTTTTCCATCGCTCCGAGTACACGCCCAGACGACTCAGTCGCTGATCGTCCGGCCAAGAACCTTGTCGACCTGTTGTACGACGGCTTCTACATGCTGATCCTGCTCAACAACCGCAGCGTTCCGAAGGATCCTGACGAATTCTCCGGAAACATCCAGAAATTTCTTGACCAGTTCGAGCGGGCAGCCAAGAAAAACAACTTCAATGCCGAAGACATTTTCGATGCCAAGTACGCTTTCTGTGCGGCGATCGACGAGTCCGTTCTTTCCTCCAGGATGAACATTCGCGATGTCTGGGAACGCCGCCCTTTGCAGCTGGTGCTATTCGGCGACCAGCTGGCCGGCGAACATTTTTTTGACAAGCTTGAAATTGCACGCAATGGTGGCGCCAGCCGGATCAACGCCCTCGAAGTCTTCCACATGTGCCTGCTAATCGGCTTCAAAGGGCGCTACCTGCTAGAAGGTCCGGAAAAGCTCAAATACCTGACATTGCAACTTGGCGAGCAAATCGCCCACATCAAGGGCAAGGCAGCGACATTTGCCCCGAACTGGGCAGCCCCAGACACCATCTCCAACGCCATCAAACGCGACATTCCTTTCTGGGTCATCACCTCCGTACTAGCGCTACTCGGCCTGGTCGCCTATATCGGCCTCGACTGGCATGCCGGCAGCACAGTCCAGAACACCCTGTCACCCTTCAAAAACATTGTCCAACTGGCCCCTCGGGCGCCAACGCTGACCATCACCCTGCCCTGATCAGCCAGCCATGACTCAGCTCCGCCTCGCCCCCCTGTTCAACCAGCACGCCCGCCTGCTCGAACTCAAGACTGCCCTGCCTGACGCTGCCTTGATTGTCGAACGCTTCAATGGTCGCGAAGCCATCTCTGAATCCTTCCGCTTCGAAATCGACTGCGTCTCAACCAACGCCTACTTCGACCTCAAGCCACTGATCGGCGAAGAGATCACCCTGCGCCTTTTGCAGGCCGACGGCAGCAAGCGCTCCTGGCACGGCTACGTGACGCAAGCCATGCAACTCGGTGCCGATGGCGGGCTGGCCCGCTACCGCCTGATCATGGAGCCCTTCCTCGCCTTCCTGGCCCAGCGTCGGGACTGCTACCTGTTTCAGGACAAAACGGTCATCGATATCATTGGCCAGATTCTGGCCGACTACCCGGAAGCCCATTGGTCAAACCAGGTGACCCAGTCGCTACGCTCCCATAGCGTGGCAACCCAGTATCGGGAAACGGATTTCGAGTTCATCCATCGCCTGCTCTCCGAAGAAGGCCTCTCCTTCCGTTTCGAACACGACCAATCCGCCGCAGCCGGTGACGATGCCACCCACGCCCGCCACCAGTTGATCGTCTTCGACCGGGAGACCGAGCTGCCCGATGGGGTACAACCGACCATCCGTTTCCACCGCAACAACGCGACGGAGGCGTCGGACACTCTGCAACAGTGGCATGAAATTCGCACAGCCCTGCCCAACGCCGTGTCGCTGGCCAGCTGGGACTACAAGACCTTGGTCGCGACCGGTGCCCAGGCTCAGAGCATCCATGACAACGGCGCCTTGCCCCGGCTGGAAATCCACGACGCCTCCCGCCCTTACCGCTTTGAAGACAGCGCTGCCGCCCAGTTGCGCACCGACCTGGCGCTCGCCGCCGTCGAAGCAAACTATCGCCGCTTTGCCGGTGAAAGCAGCGTTCGTCAATTGGCCGAAGGTACCGTCATCACCCTGACCCAGCATGAGGCCTATGTCGGTGACGAGTCGCGTTTCAAGGTGTTGTCCGTTGATCATCACGGAGCCAACAATCTGGGCGCCAGTGCTGCCGAGTTGTTGGGCAGCACCGACGTCGAGGCCGGTAGTTATCGCAATACGCTAAATGCGCAGCCAGCGTCGATCCCGGTCGTCTCCACGCCGCAGGCCAAACCGGCGGCCCGCCCGCAGACCGCGCTGGTGGTTGGCTTGTCCGATCAGGTCATCACCACCGAGCGCGATCACCGAATAAAGATCCAGTTTCCCTGGCAGCGCGGTGAAGCGCCCAACGCCGGCGGTCTCTCCGCAACCGGCCCGAACGGCCGAACGGCCGGCAAGACCGGCAATGCACCAGGCAACGACCAATCCGGTACTTGGGTGCGCGTCGCCGAATGGCTGTCGGGTCCGAACTGGGGGAGCCATTTCCTGCCCCGGATTGGTAACGAGGTTCTGGTCGATTTCCTCGACGGTGATATCGACCGACCAGTAATTGTTGGCCAGAGCTATAACGGAGCGGACCTGCCGCCCTTCTCGGCCGGCCACGAGGCAAGTGCCAATCACCCCGGTGTACTGTCAGGCTGGATGAGCCACAACCACGAGGAAGGCCATAACCAGTGGGTGGTCGATGATGCACCGGGACAACTGCGCACCCGTCTGGCCACCAGCGAGAATGCCGGTCAGCTGGGTTTGGGGCATTTGGTCCACCAGGCGCCGGAAAGCGCCAGCCGGGGTGCCTGGCGTGGTAGCGGCTTTGAGCTGAGAACCGATGGCTGGCTGGCCGTGCGGGCCGGTGAAGGCATTCTTATTTCAGCCACACCCCGCCAGAATGCGCAGAGTACGCAGATGGATGTGGCAGAGACCGTGGCCCAGCTGAAGGCTGCTCAGGAAATCGCGAAATCCTTGTCCGATGCTGCCCAGGCGCAAAGCGCCTTGCCACTGAAGGCGAATGCGGCACAGGAAAGTTTTATCAAGGCGATTGATCCGCAGCAGGATGGCAAATTCGCCGGCAGTGTCGGCAGCCAGGAAGCCAAAAAAGCCCAGGCTGGCAGTCGCGAGTTGGGCGAACCAACCGAGCGCTTCGCGCATCCGGTCATCTTGTGTGAAGCACCGGGCGACATTGGCCTCTCCAGCCCGGCTTCCACCCTGCTCTTCGCCGGTGCCAACCTGCATGCGACGGTGCAGCAGGATTTGCATATCGCCAGCGCACATACGGTATCGACCGCCGCCGGGAACGGAGCCAGTTGGTTCAGTCATTCGGGTGGAATCAAAAGTATTGCCCAGGCTGGAACGCACACGATTCAGGCGAATACGGATCAGATGGAAATCCTCGCCGATCAGTCGCTGACCATCACCAGCAGCAACGACGAAATCCATATCCTGGCCAAGGACAAAATTGTGCTCCAGGCTGGGCAGTCTTCCGTAACCCTGGAGGGCGGAAACATCACCTTTGCCTGCCCAGGGAATTTCTCAGTCAAGGGGAGCGGGAATGCGTTCATGGGGCCGGGGTCGAGTCCGGCTCAGAGTGAAGCGCTACCTGAGGGAACGGTGAGCAATGGTCCCACAAGCCAGCTTCTTGAAACTGCGGGGAGAAAATACGACGAGCAGTTCGTGCTAAAAGATAGCTCAGGAGAGCCTCTGCGCGAGATGTATTACACGGCCAAAATGCCCAATGGCGAACTAGTTCACGGGGAAACAGATTCAAATGGAGCCACGAAGCGCTTCTTTACCATGGGTATCTCCGAGTTCGAGATTTATCTTGGCCACATAAAATCGCTATAGCCATTCAAAATGTCAGACAATTCAATTGAAAACAAAACAACCTCAAATCATGAGAATTTGGCCGTTACACCTGTAGCTGCCGCGCCGACGAACACAGTAACAGGCTCTCAGTCGACGGGATCCACAGATCGGCTAGCCAAGCCTTGGAAAGTTACCGATAAATTGCTGCGTTTTATAGGCATCTGGGAAAACGGCGTCGAAAATGGGAAAAATTTTGCGAAACAGACGGTAACAAACGGCTTCATACTTACTGTTTACAACGATAGTCGAAACCTACCCACTGTTGGTTGCGGCCACCTAGTAACCACTGAAGACAAATTAAAACTTGGCGACAGCATAACGATAGAAAAAGCCAAAGATATATTAAAAAATGACCTTGAAATAGCCGAAAAGGCAATCAATGAAAAAGTAAAGGTTCCCCTCTACCAAAACGAGTACGACGCATTGGTGTCTGTAACATTTAACACCGGTCGATCTGGCGCCTTGAAGCTAATTGATAAAGTCAATGAAGGTGACTATAAGGTGGTTCCAAAAGAAATCGAAAAATACCGAACTGGAGGCGGTAACAAGGGACGTCGCGCATCTGAAGCAAGTCTCTTTGAAAGCGGAAATTATGATGCAACTCATTAAGTCTCTAATCGTTCTTTTTTTCCCAATGCTTGCATATGCGAATCAGCAAATAGACCCAGACTGTATAAATCATTTGGGGGGCGCTTTCGCTGGGGTAGAGTGCTACAACAGCCTTGTTGTTGACATGGCACAAAAAAACAAAGCCATTGAAAATGAAATTCTGTCAAAAATACCTAGGCAGAATATTGACCGGGCAATCCTAAAGCAATACATAACGGCCACCCGAAAAGGCGAGTCTTTCTGTCGTCTCCAAAAAAACGCATATGCGAAATGGCGTATAGAAAAACAGACAAAAGGTCCGCAATATTACGACTATGATGTTGTTTACTTTGAGTGCCTATACGATAAAAAACGGGAAGAGAACGCGTTTCTATCCCAGTTACTTGACTATATAAATCAATAAAAAAATAAAATATGGGCTTTCAAAAACATCAGGATGCACTAGGTAAATTACGCCAATACAGCAATCGCTAATTGGCGAGACTATATAAAAAATAATACTCTGTGCATTCAAATTAAATTCTCAATTTAAACCCCTAGGCATACACCAATGGATTTTGATCACCTATCCAGAGCAATAGTTTCGGATCACGGCCCTTGCGGTGACGACTTGGTCTTCTCTACAGAGTTCGACGAGATTCAGGAAGCTCGGCGCTTTGATGACCCTTCCCTCTCGCAGGGAGAATGGGTTACCAACATCAAGGAGGCCGATTGGGCGAGCGTGGTTCGCATCTGCGAAGGCATTCTGACCAATAAATCCAAGGACTTGCGCGTTGCTGCCTGGTTAACGGAAGCAAGCTGCAAGTTAGAGGGGCTTGGCGGTCTAGCTAACGGCTATACCTTGCTTGGGCGACTGTGTGAGACTTTCTGGAATGACATTCACCCTCAATCCGAGGATGGCGATATTGAACAACGGGTCGGGGTGCTTGATTGGCTGGTCAATCAAACGGCTCGCCTGATTCGGGAAACGCCACTGACCCATTCGGACAAGGGCAGATTTTCGACCCTTGACCACGAATCTGCGCGTGCCACAGCCAAGAACATTGAGCGCAACCCGGGAATGGCCGACGAACTTTCGCGCACGGCTCACGTCAAGCTGGAAACGTTTGAAGCGGCACTGAAAGACACGCCACAAGCCTATTTTATCGACGGCATGCGCAATGCCGAACTATTGAAAAATTCCGTTAAATCCCTGCAAACAGTGCTCGATACAAAGATGGGGGAGTTTTCACCGGCATTTAGTCAAACCCTCGAAGCCCTGGATGACGTTTATCGCTTTTTCCAGCGCCAGGCCGGTGACACAGCAAAAAAACCATCGGAAACACAGGAAAAATCACTCAATAGCCTGGACAACAAGATCCCCGGCAGCTTAGAACGGGTTGAGCCAAGCATTGGAGGCGAGATCGGCGAAGTCGCCGGCGGGCCAATTCGCTCCCGCGAGCAGGCCATTCGCCAACTGCAGGAAATTGGCGCCTTCTTCCGGCGCACGGAACCGCACAGCCCGGTGGCCTATCTGGCGGAAAAAGCGGCCAAATGGGGAACGATGCCACTCCACGAATGGCTACGCACAGTGGTCAAGGACGACAGCGCCCTGCTGCGAATGGAAGAGTTGCTGGGCGTCGATCCCAACACCGGGGAATCAAACTAAAACAGTCTTATCAGGCGGTTGCTGACTGGCAACCGCCGGTACCCGACTATTGACCGGCCAGTTTGAATTCGATGCGTCGGTTTTTCGCCCGCCCCTCTGACGAGTTGTTCGAACCCACCGGTTGATCCGGCCCCGAGCCCACAGCAGTCAAACCATCTGCCGGAAGACCTTTTTCAATAAGGTAAGAGCGGACCGAATTAGCCCGCGACAAGCTGAGTGCGATATTGGCTTGTCGGCTTCCCGAACTATCAGTGTGACCGATTACCTGAACCTTGGGGGTGCCGACTTGCTTGATTGCGGCATACATTTCATCAAGAATGACACGCCCTGCCGGCGTCAGCGTCGCCGACCCAACCTCGAATTCAACGACGCGATTGGATAGCGTCTTGTCCAGCACGTTCTGTGCCTCGCCACCAGCAGCAACCAGGCCGTTATCGATGGTATAGGTTGGATTAAGCGAAGTGGCCAGATTGCTGACCACCTGTTGGCGCAAAGCCTCATTGGCCACATTGCCCTTGATCGCGATCTGGGTGCCGTTAACCTGCATTTGGCCCTTATGGATCTGCTTGAGATTGGGACCGATGATCTTGGTCATGTTCTCGGTCCAGTTACTCGGCGGAACGACCCCGCCAACTTCCAGGCGATCAACCACATTACCGGCGCCATAAAGATCGCGAAGCTTGCCGAGGATCGCTGCACGCGATGCCTCATCGGGAACGCTACCAGATGCAATCACCTTACCTGGCTCTTCGGGAGATTTGGACTGGGCAAAAGCTGCCCCCTGGAAGGCGAGACACAATGCGGCAACGATTAATGGGATTTTCATATTCATTCGCCTAGAAAAACTTCTCTGAACGTATTGATGGCATGCTCAAGGGAAATATTCGGCTGAGCGAGATATGAGGAAAGCTTGGCAACCCCATAGTCATTGACGATATCCGGCTGGTCGTCGATCCACTCGGGGTCGACAAGGGAAATAATCCTCTCATCTGCCGTTTCAGGCGAAAGTGCCGCCAACAGGGTTGAAGCCGAAGATCCATTGAAGCCGAGTACCAGATGAGGGTCGCCGGCGCGCCGTTCGATGATTACCTGAAGCTCAACCGAGGTTTTGCGCAGGAATGCTGTCACCAGATATAACCACAGACCTGCCACTAGATTGCGATTGCGCTCTTCGTTGGGAAGCGGCAAGACGATGTCTTTTTCGACGGAGACCGTTCCTTGACCGAGAATCGGACGCATCAGCAAGCCAATCGCGAGAATGATCCGGCGCACCGATTCGGCATTCGGAGAACCGACCAGGCTCGCCAACGAATCGAGCGTATTGCGCCGGACAAAATTGCCCAGCGGATCAGTCTGGACGGCCGTTTCAAAGTCAGCAGCACAATTGATCGAGTCAAGTTCGGCCAGCAGACCTCCGACCTCCGCGCCATTGACCCCGGCTTCGGAAATACGTGCCAAAGCGCCAAAGGAATAGGCAAGTCCTACAGGAGCGCAGCGGAACATCAGCGCATCATCACGCTCGATCGTTGCCGCTGCAATGAACGGAAAACGACGGCCGGATGAATCAGTACTGGGCCGCAGGTGACCGACAACAGACAGCCGGCTTCTAGCCCCGATAAAGGCGAAGTCCACCGCGCAAGCACCATCGTAGGCAGTCTTCCAGCTCGGATCTTCCGACAGCAACTCCATGGTTTGCGACACCCAGCGGTCAAGGACGCTGATCAGCTGATGCTGCCCGGCTCCCTTGACGAAATCGCCACGCGAAGGAATTTTGCCGAAACAGGTGGCCTGAGAGGCGATCACCGTACTCATTGGACACCTCCTGCCGTATTGACCGGGGCCGGCGCGGCTGCCTCCTGCGCTGGTTCCTGATATTTGCCAGCCTTGCCGACAGCCACCGATCGGGGCAGCACGACCCCGGCCAGGCCACGCTGGGCACTGCCACCTTCGTTCGCGTTGCCCGCTGCCTGCGCCTGCGCACTGCTGACCACGCGGAGGTCGATACCGACCTCTACACCATCTGCCAGCCAGGTCATATGGAACGAACCATCGGCCTGACGGGTACGCTTGGCGGCATTGATCATTTTTTCAAGCCCGAAGCGGCCTGGAACGTTGATGACCTCGACAATTTTTCCCTCAAACGTGGTCGCGGTGATCTTTGCCCCCGGTGCGCCAGCGGCATTCGGCCATACAAAATTGGCCCATTGCGGCGCGCCATTGCGATAAGCCAGCTTCTGCCCGTCAATCTCGATCACGTAGCCGCTGGTTCCCGGCGATGGCTGCGGGCGCAACATGAAGACGGTCTGCGCCTGACCACCGGCACCGCCAGCCCCACCGCCGGCATCGGTTGCAGCGCCACCCTCCAGCGGCGAGACCCAGCGCGCGAAATCGCTCATGAACTCAGGCTGCAAGGTAATGCCAAGATCACCCCAGGTCCGCGGTGTCACGGTATTGCCCCGACGGACAACCAACGCCCCCATTGCAGATTCAACGTATTTGGAGACGGCGCCTTCTGGCCCGAAAACCTGGGCAATCTCGGTCGGCGAAGCCTCGATATTGGATTTTGCGGCAAACGGATACTTGATCGCCAGCTTGCGGTTAAACGGCTCGTAAACCTGGGCTTCCCACGTCTTGTTTAGCTCTTCCGAGGCAGGCCTGATAATCGCAGCATAAGACTGCAACAAAGGGCGAACCAGCAACGGGCGCAAGACGGCACGCTGATTATCCGGCAGACCGGTCAGCATCTGCTCATCGACGAAACGGAGTGTTTCCGCCAACTCGGAGCCGTTGCCATCAATGGTTTCCCGCATCAGCTTGAGCGCCCCCGGCCCAGGATCTCCCTGGTTCTTGAGTTGATTCAGGCGGGTGCGAACCTTGGATAGCTGCTTAAGGTAGGTATCAACCAAGGGATCAGCCTTGTCGCGCGGTATGACCAAGCGGCCAAATCCGGCAAACTCCTTGCCGATCGGACCCATCGGGATTTCAGCCGGCTTGGCGGACACATTGACATCCATCTGGACACGACTCGGCGCCATCTGCAGCACCGATCGCTTGAACCATTCGATAAAGCCTTTCTGGGCCCGCTCAAGACCAAGATTGGCCATCGCCGGGTTATCCCAGGCCGTCTGGTCAAACACGACTTTGATCAGCGTGCCGACCGGTGACATTTGCGCATCGCCCAAACGATCCATCGCCGCCACAGCCTCGGGGAATGTTTCAAAGGATGAGACACTGACCCCCTGTACAAACTGCTTCCACTCTTCCGTGTAATCACGCTTGTACATGGCTACCAGCGATTTCTGGATCTGCTCCGGGCTACCCTCCAGGGTCAGATCGTCCTTGGTCGAGGTTTGCAGTACCCAATCTGCATTGTTCTGTTCATTGGTTGCCGCTTCCTTGATCGCGTTCTGGACGTATTCGCGCCATGCCTCAACCGTGAATGCGCCCGACACAACGTGGCTACCGGCAACCAGCGCTGCATTGTCCGGACCAACGATGTTGGCGACGGTCAGCGGAGCAAAGCGTGTCGATGCCCGTGCCTTGATTTCGGCATAGACGCGCTCGGCCGCCGGCATGCCACGTACCACTTGGCGCAGCTTGTCGCGCACTTCATCGACGAGAACCAGATTGTTGTTGATGACTGGCCACTCAGGATGCGTTGCGTGTTCCAGATAGAAGGTCAGCACTTTTCCGGCCGAGCGAATCATCTGCTCGCGCGTCATGGTGCCGCGATTAGCCTCCAGCCAGCCGCGCCAGAAACGCGTCATCTGGTCAGAAAGATGGCCGACATCGACATGCTCGTGGCTGGACAGCATCAGGTAAGTCTTGAGCGCGTTGTAGCCGTCTTCGACATCGGAAGGCGTCGCATCCTTGTACTGTTTGCTACGCACCGGCTTGGCGGCCTGGTTGGCTGCTGCAGCGCCTTGTGGCTTGAGACGGTCACCCTGGGCATTGACCTCGTTCAGGAAAGCTTCGAGGTTATCCTTGACCGGAATCAGCATGACGTTATTGACGCCGGCAAAGTATTCCCGCCGTAGTTTGTCCGCCATCAACTCACCGTGATACAGCCCAAGGCCAATGGAAAGCGGGTGATCCTCGTTGAATTGTTCAAGTTGGGCCAGGCGATCCTGGATGATTTCGAGCGCTTCAAGACGAGACTGCAGATCAATCCGCCCCTCCTGCACCTTCATGGCCTTGGCGATGTCCTGCTCGACATTGGCCAGCAGGCTACGGTTATTGAAATACGACCAGCTCCACCCACCCAGTGCCACGCCCAGGAAACACAAGGCCCCCAACACCGCGAACTGGCGTAACTGAGCCTTTGCCTTGGTCGTGTGCTGGCGGACCAGATTGCGGTCAGGAAAAATTACTTTCGAGAACAGCTCCTTCAGGAAGTAGCCATGGCTCAAAGCGGTACGCACTGAAGCGCTGCCGCCGCCATTCAGGGAAAACTTTCTCAGAATACGATCGTTGGACACCGGCTTGATATCGGCGCTCTGAATGGCCGAGGTGATGTAGAAACCGCGAAAAACCGGCTTGAACTGGAAAGGGTTGTCTTCGAACAGCGTGGCTATGAACGCCTTAAGTGCTGGTTTGATCGAAGCAAATTCGGATGGAAAAGTCAGCAATCCCGGCGGCGCATTTTCGCCCTGCAGCCGCGACATCTGGGCAACGCTCATGGCGCGCAGACCTTCATACAACTCGTCAAAATGACGATCAAACAGCGTGATCAATTCGTTGCCGTTCGACTGGTCATAAGGAATGGTCGCCCCCCAAACCCGGTCCCGCTCGTTCCAGTCGAGATCGAGAAAGAATTCATGAAACCCCGGAATCAGGTCGACCTTGGTAAATAGCACATAGACCGGGGCAAATACCTCCAGCTTCTCGGTCAGTTCTTGGACCCGCTGGCGCAGGCTCTTGGCCAGGTTGATCGCGAAACTGGGCGAATTACCCATCAATTCGCCAATGCTGACGGTGACAATGATGCCGTTGATCGGCGCGCGCGGTCGATGCTTCTTCAGCAAGCCAAGGAAGCCGAGCCACTCCTCGCGGTCTTCTTCATGCACTGAATAACGGCCCGCCGTATCAAGCAGGATGCCATCGGTCGTGAAAAACCAATCGCAGTTGCGGGTGCCACCAATGCCCTTGATGATCGCGTCGCCACCGTCGTCAAACGGGAATTTCAGACCTGAATTGACGATGGCCGTACTTTTCCCGGCTGCCGGGTTGCCTATCGTCATGTACCACGGCAATTCATACAAGGCCTCAGCCCCGGAGACCTGGCCAAGCTTGGAGGTCTTGATTGTCTTGACCGCCTCCTGCATGCGCTCCTTGAGTGCCTGGATCTCAGCCGAGGTCGCGGCACCAGAACGCTTTGGCAAAACATCGGCCTGCTGCTCAAGCATGGAGCCGATTGCCTCGCCCGCCTTGCGTGCCCTTTGCCGGCGCACGAACCAGACCACAGCCCAGACAGCGAGTATGGCCAGACTGGCGATCCCGGCCCAAATCATCGCCACCTTCAGCGTCTTGGCCCCCAGGAAAAAGAATGCCGCCACGGCGGCCACCCCGACAAATGAAAGAAATCGGGAGTCAGTCAGAAACGAACGGATTTGGGACATCATGAATTGGCTTTGCTCATTGACTCAAGTAGGGCTGGATTCGGTATTCGGTTGCGCGGTAAAAGGCATGGCCAGCAGCACTGCCCTATCGCGTTCATGTTGGTTGCTCAGGCACAGCACCGGTGCCTCGGTCGCCTGAACCTTCGTTCTGGCGCAGGCAAGCGCAATCAGGCTACCAATTGGCGACAGATCACCACTGACGGTACCAACAGCGAGACAATCCTTGATCGGATCAAGATGCGCGAAGGTCTGCCCGAGCCCTTCCATGGCTTCGGCAACCCTGGTAGCGCGATGATCGGCATCCAGCAAGGCAGTCTTGACCTGCGTATTCTCGACAACGCTGACATCAAGCAGCCCGGTAACGAGTTGTTCGATCAGCTTGCCGCCAATTCGCCCGCCGGAATCAACCGGCTTGTCGCGAGCGCCCATGCTGACCCGACTGAGCACCACCACCTCCGGTAGATCAAGACGCTCTACCGTTGCCCGACTGGCAAGGAGCAAAGCGACGGCCCCCTCTCCCGGTATCCTTCGATCCTGATGATCAGCGGAAAATAGCCTGTTGCCAGCAGCCCAGCTTTCCACCGTCTGCTCATCTACGGCCGACACAGCCCCGAGCAACAAGGTGAGTTCGCTATTTGAGGGATCACGATTGCTTCGCAGGTTGATTTCATCCAGCTGATGCATCGCATCAACTTCAGTGCTCACAGGCACCAGGGACATTTCCAGCCTGGAACGCGCCTGATCCGGCCAGTAGTTCAACTGCAACCAGGCCCGCAATCCGGCTAGCTGCGAAGAATCCCAGTTGGCCGGAATCAACCAGATGACGCGCAGCTTCAAGGCTTCACCTTCTTGCGCCAACAAAGGCGTCAGGCGCTCCTTGACCGTGCCCAGCAACTGATCGAGCAACGCCAGAGTACGAGCAACCCCTTCCCTCCCGGCAAATTCGCGAATCGGTGCTGCATCGGCTGCAATTTTTTCCAGCAAGCCGTCGACGTCGAGGTCTTTGACCTCGGCAAGGAAGACAGGGAAGCCAGCCTCGTCAGTCAAGCGAAAACTCGGCTCCGGCCGCTGACCGCTATCAATTGCAGAAAGTACGTCATCCGTCGATGCGCCAACCGCTGTCGTGACAAAGCCTTCAAGCAGACAAATATTGAATGCGCGCTCAGCGGCCGCAGTCTTGGCCGATGCGGCAGCCAGGGGGTCATCGTCACGCAAGGCCGGCGCTGCCGGCTTGTCGACGACTGGCGGCGCCTTGAGATGTTCGATAAAACCGCGTAACAGCAAATAGCCACCTACGAAGGCCAGCGGCAAGGCCCCGAGATAGAGCGCAAGATCAAGTTTGCTTGGCTCGTAATCATTCGACTGCCACCACCCGAGCACAAGCGCCCAGACGAGGGCAAATGTCAGCAAGCTGCCGCCGACTACTTTGAACACGCTAGGCCACATGGATATCGAACGCCGCTTTTTAATCAGTTGTCAACGATTGGCTGGCGATCAATATCGCACCACAAGCAGTTTTGTCCCCATGACGAGCCGCCGGGCGTCCATCAATCAGCGCCGTGGAATCTCCGGTAACAATGGTCGTTACGTTGCCATGACCACGCTTCGGACAGGTCACCTGATCACCAACCCGGGCCACGCCCTTTCCGTTGCAATCGCTCGATTCGGATGCGGTGATTACCACCCCGCCGTGATCCGTCTTGTCGCCCAATAGAATGAAAGGTCTGCTCATCGATTACTCCAGAAGATACGAAATATCCCGTACAGGGATTTGATTACCGATTGCTGTCCCGCCCCAGGACTCCGCTACGGCGCAATTCGACATGCCCGTAATCCTGCATCTTCCACCTCCCCCCCCAAGTCAGCCCGACCTGCTCGGCGACTTCTCCATACAACTGGTAACCGCGCATGGCCCACGGATCACGTTCCGAAATAACAACCTTGCCATCCCGGTAAAACGCTGAATCTGCAGCAAGGCCGTATTGGTGGTAACTCATGTTGGCGCCGACCTGAGTGACATGGGCTCCCTGCTCATACAATCGAGCCTGGCGCTCCGGGCTTCGATAGCCTTCAATCAACACCATGTCGTAACCATGCCGCTCCTTCATTAGCTTGAAAACGACCAGAAGACGCTGGGTAAATACCTGATCAAGCAAGTTCCAGTTGCGACTGGCATGAACGACATCCGGGCGAACCATCTCCACTTCCCTTGTCGTAAAAACCTCGGGCGGCAACGGCGGTGGCGGCACCAATTGCTCGCCTTCGAGCAAGACGGCAATCTGCCGGTCGGCAACTCGACGGTCATCGGAAAAGTCGAACACAGCCGGACTGCGCAAAACCAGCGCGGTCAGCGAGGGAGCAACGACCAATAGAAAAGCAGCGGCGGTGAGTAAAGGACTGCAACTGACGAAGCGGCCAACCCCTTTGATGCCATTGCGAAGCCCCTGCCCGGCCACGATGAAGCCCGAACAAAATTTGAGCCCAGCCCGAAAAACCGGCATCGCGCCATGATTAAACGCGCCCAGCAGCGTCGAGATGACGTATGTGCGATAGCCCGGAAAAACGATCAGCAACACACCCAGCACAACAATCAGGAAATACGCCAATACGGCAGCCGCAACCACGAGAAACCTTCACAAATAGCCGTTCAAGGCGCACCCGGACGAGGCGAACAGAACATGCGAATAATCAATTCGTATTATTTTAATACAAATGGATATCTTTATGAACTTGCCATCGTCCTATTATAATGACTTTTGACTATATGAAATTCGACAATTTAACGATGAATGCATATCAAAACCGGAAGAAAACAAAGGCTGAATGATGAGCATCCTGCAAGATCTCGACCCAAAATACGCAAAAATTCACACCCAATCTTCATTTGCCGGGTGGAAGTCGATTACCTGGATTTTGTCGTTGCTGCTTGTTCTCCTGTGGGCCAGCTGGCTCGTCTTTACCCTGCAGCGAGACGATGGCGCCTCAAAAAACATCCTGACCGCAAACATAGGGCGGGATCAAGGCAGTCTAAACACCGAAGCAGTTAAATCCCCGAGCAGCAGCCCCTCGCAAGCCACCACATCCAGGGGCGCAGATTCATCGCCCGCCTCTACCGGCGGAGGGAGCGCAGTCATTCAGGAAAGCAGGGAAGCAGTCTTGGCAAATTCAGCTAAAAGCGATGAATCTGCACCTTTCGCTTCAATCGCGCCGGAATCGAAAAAGTCAGCAAATTCAGGCCAGGCTACTAAGCCGGAAGCAAGGGAAGAAACCGCGCAGCAGAAGAGCAGAAAAGCGACTGAGCACACAGCTGAACGAAAGCAGGCGAACAGGGCATATGCCGAAAAAAACTCACAGCCAGCTACCAAAAAGGCAGCCGAACGCGACATCGACATCATTACGGCAATCGTTCGCTAGTCAGCACCTAGCAAGACTGGCGACTCGCTGCGGACAAGCTGACCTCAGCGCAAAATGCCCCGCATCGCGGGGCAAACAAAACTTATCGAAACAGAATGGCATCCATGCCGCGCTTGCCAGCGATGCCTTGCTGAGCCAAGCTTATCTGACCTCGATGGTCACCGATCGACCCGACACACCACCGGCGCGTCGCAACACTTCGCCGATGTCGGTATTCTTGTTTCGTAGCGCGATATCGAGCGCCGTCTCTCCTGTATCCAGCTTCCGATTCGGGTCAGCTTTTTGGCTCAACAACAATTGAACGATCTCGGCGTGTCCGCCTCGGGAAGCAGCGATCAAGGGAGTAGTACCATTCTCGCTCGGCGCATTGATATCTGCCCCAGCGTTGAGCAGCACCTTGGCTATCTCTAGATGCCCACTGAATGCGGCATACGCCAGTGGCGTCCAGCCCGTCATATTTACATTGGCACCGCCAGCCACCAATAGCTCGACTACCTTGAGGTGGCCACGAAATGCCGCCAGGCGCAAGGCGGTATCGCCCGCCGAGTTGCGTGCATTGAGTTTGGCTCGATGCTTGATCAGGTAGCCGACCAAATCGGCATGGCCATCGCGGGCAGCCAGCATCAACAGCGTATTGCCATCGATATCGGTCGTATCAATCGAAGCCCCTTTCTGCACCAGCCCCGCTACGCCATTGGCATCGCCCATCTTTGCAGAGTTGATCAAATCATCATAGGTCGCAGCGCAGGCCAGCACGGGAAAGGCCAGCGCAAAGACAGCGGTCAACAAGGTTTTTTTCATGGTTTTCACGGGCGGCAAGCGTGTTTGAACAAGCGGAAAAAATTATTCGTCGTCGCGGCGGCAAGCTCTTCAAATGAGAGCCCGCGCAGGCGAGCAATTTCTTCAGCGACATAACGAACATAGGCCGGTTCGTTGGGCTTTCCCCGGTACGGCACCGGGGCCAGGTACGGGGAATCGGTTTCGACGAGAATGCGATCAAGCGGGCATTTTTGAGCTACTTCCTTGACGATGGCGGCGTTCTTGAATGTAACAATGCCCGAAAACGAGATATAGAAGCCGAGATCAAGTGCTTGCCTGGCCATGTCCCAGTTTTCGGTAAAACAATGCATCACACCACCGACTGCATCAGCGCCCTCTTCCTTCAGCAGCATAAGGGTATCGAGAGCGGAATCGCGGGTATGCACAACCAGCGGCTTGTCGCAACGTTTTGCCGCACGAATATGCGTGCGAAAACGATCGCGTTGCCACTCTGGCTGGTCTTTTTGCCAATAGTAATCGAGCCCGGTTTCACCGATGGCGATGACCTTCGGGTGCGAGGCAAGTTCGACAAGGCGATTTTCATCAGGCTCTTCGACATCCGTATATTCCGGATGTACCCCCACGGTAGCGAACAGGCGTGGCTCATGTTCGGCCAGCGCGAGAACCTTGGGAAAATCTTCCAGATTGACGCCGATGCAGACGGCCAACCCAACCTGGTTGTCCTGCATGTGCCGAAGCACATCAGGCAGGCGATTGGCCAGATCAGGAAAATCGAGATGGCAGTGGGAGTCGACCAGCATGATGGCTGATCAGAGCGTGTGCGTCGGCCGTGCAGATTGCATGACACCGCCGAGCAGGCCTTCGATCTTGCGCCGCGCTTCCTGACCGCTTTCGTCATTGTTGAAATGCACGCCGATACCCTGCGCCCGACCATTCTGGGCCCCCGCCGGAGTAATCCAGACCACAGTGCCGGCGATTGGCAGCTTGGCCGGGTCGTCCATCAACGAAAGAAGCATGAACACTTCGTCGCCGATCTTGTAGCCTCTGGTCGTCGGAATAAAGATGCCACCAGCTCGCAAATGCGGCATAAACGCAGCATAAAGCGCGGATTTTGAATTGATGTTCAGCGAGAGAACGCTCGGGCGCTGGGGAGCGGGTTTTGCTTCACTCATCGTTGATCAATTGGCAAACAGGGCTCGATAATCCAGAAAGAGGCCTTCCAGAAAGAGGCGCGCATTTAGCGGCTGCTCGGCCTCCTGGCGGCGCGATATTACGGCTCGATAAGAATGTATCAGCCGCGCAGCCGGAATCATATCAGCCAGCCCTGAAATTGTGGGCTGTTGCGGCAGAAAATAACGCACAGACATGCCGTTCTTGGCCAGCGTCAAATCGACCAGCCATTTCTGCACTCCTTCTACAACATGCTTCAGCAAAAGTTTTCCTTTGCTGTCCTTGACCGCTTTTTCCAGTTCAGCCGCCATCGCCAAAGGGTCTGCATTCCGGCCATTGCCCAATCTGGCCACCAACAGCTCAATCCAGGCGCTTTGACCGGATGCAGCAAGATCCAGCGCCAATACCGGCGAACCACCGGCCAGCGCCAGCCAACGCTCGGATTGCTGCAGCCCTTCGTCTGCCAATATTTTTCCCGCCAGCTTCGCTGCCGGCACTGGCACGGGAACCACCTGACAACGGCTTCGAATCGTCGGCAGCAAGCGCATAGGCTCACTTGAAACCAATAAAAACAATGTATCTGCAGACGGTTCTTCAAGTGTTTTAAGAAGAGAGTTTGCCGTACTTCGGTTCATTGCCTCGGTCGGATTGACGATGACAATCCGCAAACCACCCCGGTGCGTTCCGACATTGAAGAACTCATCGAGCGCCCGAACCTGATCGATAGTGATCTGCTGACTCGGCTTCTTCTTACCATCTTCGACCTCAACATCCTCGCCGAGTGCGTCGGGTTGCAAAAGGCGAAAGTCAGGATGATTTCCTTGCTTGAACCAATTGCAGGCCAGGCATTTTCCACAAGCCAGACCATTCGACTGAGGAGACTCGCATAACAGGCTGGCGGCAAAACGTCGCGCCAGTTCGAATTTTCCAAGGCCTTTTTGCCCGACCAGCAACAAGGAATGGGGCAGGCGCTCTCGCCTTGCCTGCAAGCCTGCCCATACTTTATTATGAAGCTCGATTACATTCATAAACAATCGGTTGAAACGATTTGTTCAAGCTGTTTGCGAATATTATCAATGGTCTGATTGGCATCAATTATCCTGATTCTCGACGGACTGGTATGCGCTCTTTCCAGATAAGCCTGACGAACACGCTCATGAAAATCGACGCGCTCCTGCTCAAACTTATCCAGTACGCGATTGGCCAGCACGATGCGTTCGCGAGCAACGTCCAGCGGCAAATCGAACAACAGCGTCAGGTCGGGTTGCAAATGCCCATGGACCCAATGTTCCAGCGCGAGGAACTTGGCCCGGTCCAGACCGCGCCCTCCCCCCTGGTAGGCATAGGTGGCATCGCTGAAGCGGTCGCAGACCACCCATTCACCCCGCGCCAGGGCCGGCTCGATCAGCCGCGCCAAGTGTTCACGACGAGCCGCAAACATCAGCAGCGTTTCGGTTTCCAGATGCATAGGCTCATTGAGCAACAATTCGCGCAGCTTTTCACCCAATTCGGTGCCGCCCGGCTCGCGCGTTACATGAACAACGAGACCGCGTTGGCGCAGCAATCCAGCCAGCCATTCGACGTGGCTACTTTTGCCGGCACCGTCGATGCCTTCGAAAGTGATGAATTTGCCTTTCACTTCCCACCTCTCTGATATTTGTTAACCGCCCGGTTGTGTTCGTCCAGGGTCCGGGAAAATTCACTGCTGCCATCGCCTCGAGCCACGAAATAGATGACGTCGCTGGGCGCCGGATTCAGCGCCGCCCTGATGGAAGCCTGCCCCGGCATCGCGATCGGCGTTGGCGGCAAGCCAGGACGGGTGTAGGTATTGTACGGGGTGTCCGTGAGCAGGTCGCGCTTTCTCAGATTGCCATCAAATTTCTCGCCAATGCCGTAGATCACGGTCGGGTCAGTCTGCAGCAACATCCCTTTGCGCAAGCGATTGACGAAGACTGCGGCAACGAGCTCTCGATCCGATTCGCGCCCGGTTTCTTTCTCGACGATGGATGCCATGATCAGCGCGTCATTCGAAGTCTTGTAGGGAAGACCGGCGGCGCGGCCAGCCCATTCCGCATCCAGTTTGCGCTGCATGGCCCGCTGGGCCCGCGCGAGCAGTTCGAGATCGCTGGATTGTTTGTCGAACAGATAAGTATCCGGGAACAACTGCCCTTCCAGTCCTGTAACGTTCAAACCCAGCTTTTCGATGATTTGCGCTTCGCTCAAGCCTAGCAATTCGTGCTTCAGATCCGGATGCTTATCCAGGCGGGCCCGCCATTGCCGAAAAGTCCAGCCTTCCACCAGTGTCAGTTCGCCCTGGGTAACCTTGCCCTTGAGCAGTTTATCCAGCAAGCGGATCGGGGTTACCCCATCTTTGACCGCATAGCTACCTGCCTTGATGGCCGTATCGGCCCGGTTCACCCGCGCCAAAAGAGCAAGCAAGCCAGGCTCGACTTCGATGCCGGACTCCCGCATCTGGGTGATCGCCGAGCGTAGGCTGCTACCGGCCGCAATACGAAAATCGAGCGGTGAAGAGCGCAGCGACAATGGCTGATTTGCCCACCACCACAGCCCGCCAGCCGCGATCGCGAACAACACAAAAACAGCGAAAAGAATCTTGGTCAGGGTGCGCACGGGAACTCGTCGGCTGCAAGCAGGTCTTGCCCGTGTGGAACGAGCACGTTATAACGAGCGATATAATATCCGAAACCCCATCAGGAGCCCCCATGAATCCCCACTGGCGCAGCTTTTTGGAATCAGCCGAAGGTATCTTCGCTGCTGACTCAGCCGAGCTTCTCAATTTTGGCGATGCCGCCAGCGAACTGCAGGCCGCAACGCAAAAAACAGTTGTCGTCCCGCTCACCCATCTCGGACTGATCGAAGCCACCGGCGAAGATGCCAAGGCTTTCCTGCACAGCCAATTCACCAGCGACATCAACCATCTGCCAGAGAACCTGGCGCAGCATGCCGGATGGTGTACGGCCAAGGGGCGGATGCAGGCCAGCTTCCTCGTCTGGCGCCACGATGAACGCTATTTGCTGGCTCTTTCCGCCGATTTGCAGGAAGCCACGCAAAAACGCCTGCTGATGTTTGTTCTTCGCGCCAAGGTCAAACTTGCAGCACTGACCGACAGCACCATCATGCTCGGCCTTGCCGGCCCGCAGGCAGAGGAAGCGCTGGCCGATGCGGCACTGCCCTGCCCAACCGATACCATGGCTACTGTCATTTCGGACGGCGTGACCGTCATCCGCCTTGATCAAAACCGCTTCATTATTTCGGCCTCCGAATCTGCCATGGCACCACTGTGGCAAAAGCTGAGCATCAAGGCTCGCCCGGCCGGTCTGCCCGTCTGGCGCTGGCTCGATGTTCAGGCGGCTTTCCCGCTAGTCACCCTGGCCACCAAGGAAGAATTCGTGCCGCAGATGGCCGACTTCGAGAAAATCGGCGGCGTCAGCTTCCACAAAGGCTGTTACCCAGGCCAGGAAGTGGTCGCCCGAACCCAATACCTAGGCAAGGTAAAACGCCACCTCTATCGGCTGACCAGCCAGCAACCCCTGAAGGCTGGCGACGCGCTGCACTCACCAGACAACCCCGATCAATCCTGCGGCACGGTGATGACCGTAGCGCCCTCGCCGGCTGGTGGCTTCGAAGCGCTGGCCGTCGTCCAGAGCAATTTTGCGGGCAATATCCGCCTCGGTTCTCTGGAAGGCCCAAGCGTCCAGGCGGCTGCAGTCAATCCGTCTTAAATACCCACAGTCATGTGCTTGATCGTCGTCGGCTGGCGGGTGCATCCGGACTACCCGCTGGTCGTCGCCGCCAACCGTGACGAGTTCTACGCCCGCCCTACCGCCGCTTTGGCTCGCTGGCCCGATGCACCACAAGTCATTGGTGGTCTCGATCTGGAAGCGGGAGGGACTTGGCTGGGCATCACCGGCATGGGGCGCTTTGCAGCGGTGACCAATGTTCGCGAGCCCGGCGTGGTCAAGGGACTACTTTCACGTGGCGCCCTGACCCGCAATTTCCTGACGTCTGAATTAACAGCAAGCGAATACGCCTCGCAGATCGATTACGCTCAGTATTCCGGATTCAATTTGCTGCTGAGCGATGGCAAGTCGCTGGTTTACTGCTCCAATCGCGACGGCCCCCCCCGCGTACTGGCCCCCGGCGTCTATGGGCTATCCAACCAACTGCTGGACAGCCCGTGGCCAAAACTGCTGCAGGCCCGCGAACGATTCGCCGAAGCGCTGCCCCGCTTGCCCGATGAGTCAGCCTTCTTCGACCTGTTGGCCGACCAGGGCATTGTTGATGACAAGAACCTGCCCAGCACCGGCGTACCGATCGAATGGGAACGCCTGCTATCAGCCATTTTCGTCAAATCAGAAAACTACGGCACCCGCGCCTCGACGCTCGTCTGGCAAGGCGCCAATGGCGACATCGCCATCCACGAGAAAAGCTTCGGCCCATTCGGGCAGCCGCTTCAATCTTCGGTAATCTCGACTTCCGTATAGCAGGGTACGAGGTCGAACAGTTCAACGATATCCGCGTTACGCATACGAATGCAGCCATGCGAACCGGGCAAGCCTATTTCCGAGCTATCTGGGCAACCGTGGATGTAGATGTAGCGGCGCATGGTATCGACACAGCCGAGACGATTACAGCCAGGTTCACAACCCGACAGCCACAGGATGCGCGTCAGAATCCAGTCGCGATCCGGAAACTGCTCGCCCAACTCCGGCGTCCAGATTTCGCCTGTCGGCCGACGACGAACGAAAACCGCATTTTCCGGCAGACCACCGCCGATCTTGGCCCGTATGATGTGTCGACCGCGGGGTGTCTGGTAGCTGCCGGAAACTTCGCCCACACCAGCCAGCGCTGTCGATACAGGATACACGTGGAGCGTAGTACCAGCGTCGTCGATGATACTCATCAACTGCCGGGCGACGGATACCTGAAGCTTCATTGCGATTTTTTGCGACGACTGGCGAAGAAGCCCGACAACAACATGCTGCACTCCTCCGCAAGCACCCCGCCTTCAACAGTGGCGTGATGATTCAGGCGTTCAACGCCGAACAGATCGACGACACTCCCATGCACCCCCGTCTTCGGATCACGCGCTCCGTAAATGACACGGCTGATCCGGGAATGCATGATCGCCCCGGCACACATGGCACAGGGCTCCAGAGTCACGAACAACTCGCACCCCGGCAGGCGGTAATTGCCCAAAACCCTCGCAGCATCGCGTAATGCCGCGATTTCGGCGTGAGCTGTCGGATCGCTTTCACCGATCGGCGAATTGAATCCGCGCCCTACAATCTCGCCATTCAGGACGACCACAGCACCAACCGGCACCTCGCCGAGGCACTCGGCTGCGCGGGCTAGCGAAATAGCCTCGCGCATGAAAAATTCATCGCCGAGTCCGGCGACGGTTTCCTCGATTATTCCCACTCGATCGTTGCCGGCGGCTTGCCCGAAACGTCGTACACAACCCGGTTCAGACCCCGGACTTCGTTGATGATGCGATTGGAAACCCGGCCAAGCAGCTCATACGGCAGGTGCGCCCAGTGCGCCGTCATGAAGTCGCTGGTCACCACGGCGCGCAAGGCAACGACATTCTCGTAGGTCCGACCGTCGCCCATCACGCCAACGCTCTTGACTGGCAGGAAAACGGCAAAGGCTTGGCTGGTCAGGTCGTACCAGCTCTTGCCGATATCGGCTTCAGTGCAGGCACCGGCCGCCACATCACGTTCGGTTGCGTGGGTGGCACGCAGCTCATCAATAAAAATGGCATCAGCGCGTTGCAACAGATGAGCCGCCTTCAGCGTGACTTCGCCAAGAATCCGAACCCCTAAGCCCGGCCCCGGGAACGGGTGGCGATACACCATCTCGCGTGGCAGTCCGAGGGCAATGCCCAGTTCACGGACTTCGTCCTTGAACAGCTCACGCAGCGGTTCAAGCAATTTGAGGTGCATATCTTCCGGCAGGCCGCCAACGTTATGGTGGCTCTTGATGGTGTGAGCGCCCTTCTTGCCCTTGCCGGCCGACTCGATCACGTCCGGGTAGATCGTACCCTGGGCCAGCCACTTGGCAGCGGCAAGCTTTTTGGATTCAACCTGGAAAACTTCCACGAATTCCTTGCCGATGATCTTGCGCTTCTGCTCGGGGTCGGAAACGCCGGCCAGCTTGCCCATGAAGTCATCAACGGCATCGACACGAATGACCTTGACGCCAAGATTACGGGCAAACATCTCCATCACCATGTCGCCTTCGTTCAGGCGTAGCAGGCCGTGATCGACAAAAACGCAGGTCAGCTGGTCGCCGATCGCCTTGTGGATCAGTGCCGCGGCAACGCTGGAATCAACACCGCCGGACAGACCGAGAATGACTTCCTCGTCGCCGACCTGACGCCGGATGGCATCGACCGCCTCGGCGATGTAGTCGCCCATGACCCAGTCAGTGCCACAGCCGCAGATGCCATGCACGAAACGTTCGAGGATGGCGCGGCCCTGCTGGGTGTGTGTCACTTCCGGATGGAACTGAACAGCGTAGAACTTGCGGTTCTCGTCGGCCATCGCCGCAATCGGGCACGACGCGGTCGAAGCCATCTTGACAAAGCCGGCCGGCAGTTCCATGACCGAATCGCCATGGCTCATCCAGACCTTGAGCATGCCGTGACCTTCCGGACTATAAAAGTCGGCAATATCGTTGAGCAGTGCCGTGTGGCCGTGGGCGCGGACTTCCGAGTAGCCAAATTCGCGGGATTTGCCCGCTGCCTCGGCGGTCATCACCTTGCCACCCAGTTGCTGGGCCATGGTCTGCATGCCGTAGCAAATGCCGAGAACCGGAACACCGAGTTGGAAAACCACTTCCGGCGCTCGCGGCGTATCACCCTCGGTCACCGAACTTGGGCCACCCGACAAGATGATGCCCTTGGCGCCGTAATTGCGAATGAATTCTTCGGAAACGTCGTACGGATGAATTTCGCAGAAGACCTTCGCTTCGCGCACGCGACGGGCGATCAGCTGAGTGACCTGGGAACCGAAATCGAGGATGAGGATTTTCTGGTGAGACATATTCAAGACCTTGAATGAAAAGGGCGGCTACCGGAGCCGCCCCTCTGGGACACAGGAACGATCAGTCGAGATGGTAGTTCGGTGCTTCCTTGGTGATCTGCACGTCGTGGACATGCGACTCACGGATACCGGCTGAAGTGATTTCGACGAAACAGGCGTTATCGTGCATGTGGTCGATGGTCGGGCTGCCGAGGTAACCCATCGACGAGCGCAGGCCGCCCATCAACTGGTGGATCACGGCAAGCACGGAACCCTTGTAGGGAACACGTCCTTCAATGCCTTCCGGTACGAACTTGTCGACATTGGATGTCGTTTCCTGAAAATAGCGATCCGACGAACCGGCCTGCATGGCGCCCAACGACCCCATACCACGGTATGACTTGTAGGAACGCCCCTGGAACAGTTCAACTTCGCCCGGAGCCTCTTCCGTACCGGCAAACAGGCCGCCAAGCATGACGGTATCGGCACCAGCCGCGATGGCTTTGGCGATGTCGCCGGAGTAACGGATGCCGCCATCGGCAATCATCGGTACGCCAGTACCCTTGAGCGAATCGGATACATTCTGGATGGCCGTGATCTGTGGCACGCCAACACCGGCGACGATGCGCGTCGTACAGATGGAACCAGGACCAATACCAACCTTGACGCCATCGGCCCCCATATCAACCAACGCCCGAGCGGCATCAGCCGTAGCGATGTTGCCGCCGATAACTTCGATCTGCGGGAAATTCTTCTTGACCCACTGGACGCGGTCGAGCACGCCTTGCGAGTGGCCGTGGGCGGTATCGACGACAATCACATCAACACCAGCTTCGGCCAGCAATTCAACACGTTCCTCGGTGCCGGCACCAACGCCAACTGCCGCGCCAGCGCGCAGGCGACCAGAGGAATCCTTGTTGGCCAGCGGATGCTCAGTGGATTTCAGAATATCCTTGACGGTGATCAGGCCGCGCATGTGCCACTCATCGTCGATGACCAGCACGCGCTCCAGGCGATGCCTGCGGATCAGTTCCTTGGCATCCTCGACGCTGGCGCCTTCCTTGACCGTGACGAGACGCTTGCGCGGTGTCATGATCGCCTTGACCGGTTGATCTAGATTGGTCTCGAAGCGCATGTCGCGATTGGTGACTATACCGACGACCTTGCCAGACTTGTCGATCACCGGCAGCCCGGAAATCTTGTATTGACGGGTGATTTCAATCACATCACGCACAGTCATCAACGGAGAAACCGTGATCGGATCCTTCAGAATACCGGATTCGAAACGCTTTACCTTGGCCACTTCGGCAGCTTGTGCCTTCGGTGACAGATTCTTGTGAATGATGCCGATACCACCCTCCTGGGCCATTGCAATCGCAAGGCGCCCTTCCGTCACGGTATCCATGGCAGCGGAAAGCAACGGCAGGTTCAGGGTAATGTTGCGCGTAAGCCTGGTTGCCAAGCTTACGTCACGGGGCAGAATCTGAGAATGTGCAGGGACGAGCAGAACGTCGTCGAATGTCAGGGCTTTTTGCAGCAGTCGCATGGCCTTTAGCCTTTAATCCAAGGTCACAAAATCGTATTATACAGAAAAGCCAAGGAAACCCAGATGACCAAGAAATCCTCTCTCGTTTTTGCCCTTGTTTTCGCATCCGCCACAGCAAGTGTCACAACCCATGCTGAAACCTTTCAATGGAAAGACAGTAACGGGCAGACAGTAATTTCTGACGTGCCACCGCCGGCTAGCGCCAAGGGCCGACGTTCTATAGGGAGTCAGCAACCGGCCGTCGTTTCGGAGAAGATTGCGGAGAAATCAGCGGACGGCGCAAAGGCCAACGAGGCACCGAAGACCACGGCAGAAAAGGATTTCGAGTTCAAAAAGCGCCAACAGGACGCCAAGGAAAAAGCCGAGAAGCAAGCCAAG
>Ga0316604_10000107_pt1 | contig 135499 bp, 128 predicted proteins | sample OWC_soil_day20_C_FD_207650 | JGI IMG/M metagenome (GOLD analysis project Ga0316604, IMG submission 207650) | Wetland soil microbial communities from Old Woman Creek delta, Ohio, United States - OWC_soil_day20_CT | ecosystem: Environmental > Terrestrial > Soil > Wetlands | place: USA: Ohio... | reverse complement strand
TTTGTGCTCTTTCTTCACCTTTTATATAGCCCATACACTCACCTTCTCAATCAGTATTTGACTATATTTTAACATATTTGTAGTTTTATGTGAATTTTAACCACTTTTCACACAGTCTGACAGGTTCTTTGTCCCATGAATTTAGTTCTACACGCTCTATTTTCACTTAGGACCAAAATAAGATCAAGATGACCATTTCCTCCATTTTTCACAAATATAAAAGCTTCTAGCAAAAACGCTAGAAGCTTTTATTCTCTGGCGGAGAGGGTGGGATTCGAACCCACGGTCCCTTTGACAGGACACTTGATTTCGAGTCAAGCACCTTCGACCACTCGGACACCTCTCCATATTGTTTTTTACTTGCGGCGAGAACGGAAGAACTCTTTCATAATTGTAGAGCACTCCTCTGCCCGTATGCCGGCGGTTACTTCCAGACGGTGGTTAAGCGAAGGGTTTTGTACAATATTAAAAAGCGATTCCACAGCTCCGGCTTTGTAGTCCGGACTGCCGTACACCAGCCGATCTACTCGGCTCATGACAAGTGCCCCTGCGCACATGGGACACGGCTCTATAGTAACATAAAGCGTCGCTCCAGTCAACCGCCAGCGCTTTAGCTTTTGGCCGGCTTCCCGGATGACGATGACTTCGGCATGAGCAGTCGAATCATAGCAAGTTTCCCGCAGATTATGAGCCTTGGCTACAACCTCGTCATTTATGACCAGCACTGCGCCAATCGGCACCTCTCCAAGGTCAAACGCTTTTTGCGCCTCTGCCAGCGCCAAGCCCATATAGTAGTTGTCATCCATTATTCTCACCATCGCCACTGCCTTGTAAAGTTACTTTGCTATTATAGCCTGCCCACCTAAAAAAATCAATATCCTGCAGTTGGTTATGTTTTACTACTCAAACAAAGGAGCCATCTCCTACCCAGATGGCTCCTTTGCTCAAATTACTATTTTGCATAACAGGCAAGACCCTGCGGATTGAAACAGGCATTACAGGAAACACAGCCAACCTTCTCCTGGCCGTCTTTAAGTTTTACAACCAAATCCGGTTCCTTAATAAACGGCCGGCTAAGGGCAACCATATCGGCGATCTGTTCCTCTACGACTTTTTCCATAACAGCCAGTGATCGCAGACCGCCAACCAGAATCACCGGTATCTTAACTGAAGCCTTAACAGCTTTGCAGGCTTCAGCAAAATAGGCTTCCTGCTTAGCCTCTTTGATACCTACTGCCGACATGGTATTTTTAAACTCCCTGATACCGCCGCTGACTTCGATGGCTGACACCCCGACCGCCTCCAGCATTTTGGCAGTATACACCACATCTTCCAGTGATAGATATTCTGGCCCGGTCTTACCGTCTGTCGAATTGAGTTTGACTAAAATGGGGTAGTCGGTGCCTACCGCCTGCCGGCCACGCACTACGATCTCCCGCAAAATCCTTGTCCGGTTTTCGATACTGCCACCCCACTTGTCAGTCCGGCGGTTGGTATATGGGGAAATAAAATTAGACAAGCCATAGCCGTGGGCAATATGAATCTGTACACCGTCACAGCCGGCCTGCTTAGTGCGAACCAGTGCCTGCACAAAAGCTTCAATCATCTCTATTATTTCCTCTTCGGTCATGGCCCGGGGTGTAACACCAATACTGGCGTCAGTGACCGCCGAAGGGGCAATAGGCTGCAAGTCTTTTTTGTCAGGCGCCAGCTGCCGTCCGGCATGGGATATTTGCACGATTAGCTTGGACCCGTGGCGCTGCACGACCTCGGCCAGCTGCCGGTAACCGTCAATAAAGGAATCATTATATATACCATTCTGTTTTACACTGCCACAGCCCAGTGGATGCTGAACATAGGCATGACCAGAAATCACTAAGCCTACTTGCTGCTTGGCCAGCTCTTCGTAAAGCGCCAGTTCCGGCTCAGAAATACTGCCATCAGGATTAGTCAGATAGTCGTTTGTCGCCGAACGGACAAATCTGTTTTTAACTGTCATCGAGCCAATGGTAATTGGTTGAAAAAGTATACTCATCCTTTTCTCTCCTTGTATGCGAAAGCAGTTCACCGCTTGTTATTTGAACAATTTCACGCGCGCTTCCAACGGCTGATACTCTTTTTCCCCGGGTGCGGCTGTGGGTTTGCCAAACGGCATCTGTGCAATAAGTTTCCAGGTTGATGGAATATTCCACTCCTGTTTAACTTCTTGATCAATCAGCGGATTATAATGCTGGAGCGACGCACCAAACCCTTCTTGTTCAAGCGCCACCCAGATTACATGCTGCAGCATGCCGGAAGAATGATTTGACCATATTGGGAAGTTGTCGCTATATATAGGGAACTGCTGCTGGAGACCTTCAACAACCGCCATGTCCTCAAAGAAAACAATTGAACCATAGCCATTAGCAAAGCCGTTAATTTTCTCTTCAGTCGCCGCAAAGCTATCTGCCGGAACTATTTTTCTGAGTTCATTTTTGGCGATACTCCAGAGTTTATCATGCTGCGCACCTAAGAGAATCACTACTCTGGCACTTTGCGAATTGAAGGATGAAGGCGTATGCTTGACAGCCTCTTGGACAACCTGGTGAATTCGCTCATCGGTGGCAACCGTCTCCTTGCAAATGCCATAATAGGTTCTCCGGTCTTTGACTGCCGCAAAAAAAGTTTTCTCCATAATGCGGTGACCCCCTTCAATATTTTAATTGCTTTTTTGGTAAAACTACCCTTATTATTCGATAGACTTCGCTGCACTACTCCTAATTACCTTGCTAATTTTATTACTAGATTGTTTAAATTCATTATTCAGTTGCATCAATATTACATTTTATATTTTTCTTTACACCAACTAATTATCCAAGTCATACAAATCACTTGTATTGTGGTGGATTAGCGTAGTACGATTCAGCCAATTTAAAAGACACCAATAGGCAATATTTCGCCTTATCGATGTCTTGCTTTTACCTGCTATGATTATTCCCGGCTAACGGCGGGGTTACTTTTCACAAGCTGCCGTTCGAGTTCAGCCTTAAACCGCTCATCATCCTGCCGCAACCGTTTACTTGGTCCTTTTGTCCTTCCGCCGCCACGGCGAAACTTAGCTTTAAGTTCCCGTTCTTCCATTAAAAATTCAATTGTGTCAGCACGGTACTCTTTGCCGATCGGACTGATACAGGCGGCCTTCTTGCCCAGGACCATCGAGGCCAGTCCCCAATCCTGGGTAATAATAATATCCCCGGCCTCAGTCAGGTTAATCAGCTTGATGTCGGCTTCCTGGGAGTCGCTGCCTACTGTCACATGATGATCAGAAACAATATTATGAGCAAAGCTTGCCACTGTCCAAACAGGAATACTGTATTGACGACCTAACTCCGTACAGATCTGTAACACCGTTTTTGGGCAGGCGTCGGCATCAATTAAAATCTTCATAACGTTCCCCTTACTTGCTCACACAGTTGCGCCCCTTCTCCTTGGCGCGATACAAAGCGGTGTCAGCAGCCTTCATTACTTCGTCGGGCTGATTGTATTTTTCGCTGCGTTCGGCTACACCAATGCTGATTGTTACCGAAAGCTGTTTGACAGCCGGTTTTTTCTTGGTTTTGTCTTTATCTTTATCGTTAGTCTTTTTCTCTTGCCGCTTGCAATATGCATATGGAGTTTTGGATACTGCCACCCGCAGCTTCTCAAGCGCAGGTAGAGCTGCTTCACTTGTGGTATAGGGAAATATGATGGCAAATTCCTCGCCACCATAACGAAAGGCTTTGCCGCCGCCCTCGACTTTTTTGAGCACAGAGGCTACCAGCCGCAGCACCTCATCACCGGTATCATGACCATAGGTATCATTAAACTTTTTGAAAAAGTCGATATCCACCATGGCAATGGTATACTCGCTCCGTAATTTCATTAACTCTTCCTTCATGGCCCGCCTGGCAGGCAGTCCGGTCAGCTCGTCAAGATAGGCCATAGCATAGGAATCCTGAATAACTGCAAGGATAAGCATAATTCCGGCAGCACCAAAGAAAACCGAGCCTGTCGGCGCATCCTTCGCAAAATACAGTCCGGCCATCGTAGCGGCCAATACGGCCATAAAACTATTGCCGAGCGCCGTGTAGTTTTCAAACTGTTTTCTGAAAAACAGCAAAAAGACAGCCAAATAGGCTAGTATTGCCATCGGAGAAAATACCCAAGCGGTATTTTTCCCTTCCGGCAATGCTTCATTGGCAAAAAAACTAAGTAGTGTTGGATCATTGGCGACAATGGCCAATGAAATATAAAAAAGTTGACACCCGATAAGGCCAAACCGTCCTAAACCCCAAACAGTAAAAATACCGCGTTCTTTAAGCAGCGAAAACACATAAATATTGATTGGCAGCAGGACAGACACCACCGGGTATAGCGTCATTGGCACTGACGGTATCCCGCTGATCATCGCCGCCTGACTGCTAATCGCAAAATGGCAAAGTGCCAGGAGAACAGTAACAAAAAAGACCCTGCTGCGATTAAACCACCAGCTCATCCCTAGGCCAATTCCATAGATAGCGTAAATAAAAACATCGACAGCCGGAGCCGATAAACGGTAATTGGTGATTAACCAGGAATAGGTTACACCTACGGCAACTAATAACCCAAAAGGAATTGTTGTAAACAGCGACATAACTTTCGACATTTATTTTTGCAAAATCCTTTCGCGAATTTAGTACTTACAGAAATTCTAAACACTTGCTTTGAAAATACATATCATTATACCAATTTCGACATTTATTGTCATTAGCAGGCTTCTATTAATAATATCGGCAGCAACAGGTGAAAACCTTACTCTTCTTCCACAAAAGTCTTGCTGATTTCTGTTAAAATATCTTAAAGGAAAAACCAGGCATGTACCGACACTACTGCCGGTACATGCCTGGTTTTTCCTGACAAGCTTACCGTCCGGGCGCTAGTTTAACCAGTTGGCGGGCAAGATATTCTCCTAGCGCAATCACGCTTTCAATATGCAAAAAATGTTCGATAGAAGGGTCGAACAGTATGGTTGCATTGGCAGATATTTCGTCGTCACCCTCCCACAGCGACACACATAGCGGCGTTTTGGGGAAAACAGGAAAAGCCGCGGCCACATCGCCAAATTTGGCTGGCTGACCGCCAAGCCTAGCGGCACAATCCGGAAAAGCTGCAACCTGATGGCCAAAAGCCTTAATCAAACCACAAATGGCGTCTTTATGAAAGGCCGGATAAAACAACATGCCCCCGTTGGGTATCTCTTTTAGGCTCACCCATTTGCCGGCTACCTCGGCGCTGACTTGAAAGAAGGAAAGGTAATGCAAAATCAGGATGGACGCGTCCATTCCGGGTGTTTCACCATCGCTGCCGCGCACTAGAGTTTCCTTGGCCAAATCAACAATATAATTTTCATGTAGAAAAGGTACTATCAACTGCTGCTTGCCAGGACTATACTCGACCTGCATATTGTGGGCAATATCTGCCGGCTCTTTTAGTTTTAAATCCTCCCAACCTTTGTCATAAGCCACCCGGTAGTTGTTTTGCATAGTAAGCCCTCCCTGTCAGTCTTTTTTAAGTCTAAGCTTTCAGTAAAGTTACCTAAGATTACATGAACAAGCTAGGCATTTTGACTGCAATCCAAGCCGCACCAACCATAATAATCTCTAAAAACGCAATCGGGCGAAGTGTCTTTAAAAAATCGGCTTTAAAATAATCTAAGGTTACAAGCAAACATAAGTGTGCCGGCGACAGCATCTGACCGGCAACCCCTACAACAAAGGCAAGGGTAGCCAATGCCACATCACCGGGAGCTAAAACCGCAACAAAGGGAAATGTCAAAGCAATAAATCCCTGCGAAGAGCCGGTGAGAATCCCGGCAGCAAAAGCAATCGCCCCAATAATTACCGCGTTAGAAACAGCCAGATTATTGAGCAGTGCCGCAATATCCTCAATGGCTCCGGTTTGACGCAAAATGTTTTGAAAAAACAAAATGGCCACAATACCCCACAATAGTTTACGGTCAAACGCATGACTAAGCATGGCCTTATTCTCGCTAACATTTTGGCGCAAAATGAATGCCATTGCGGCCACAACAAGTGCCATCGCCAGAGACGCTGACAACTTCATAACAACTACCAGAAAAAAATTCGCCAGAATAGGTCCGGCCGCCAATATCAGATAGCGATACCCGGTATCTGTATCAGCATCAGCGCTGTCAGACTGCTCAGACTGGGAATCACCTTTCAGCGGCGTTAAAAAAAACAACCAGCCAATTAACGTAGCCAAAACCGTAACCCAGACCATACTTAAAATTAAAGTATTTAACGGAATACCGGCAAGCTGGCTGGCCAACAGCATACTTGCCAGAATGGGATTGGTAAACTCCCAGACATGACGAAACCAATAATTAATGGCTGTTTTGGTCTCGCCTGTCAATTTATAAGGCTTGCCGGCATTTTCCACTAAAGGCGCTGAAAAAATCGCCCCGCCCAAAGACGGGAGAAAACCCAGGAAGGCAGGCATTAAGGCTAATAAAATCCGGTCACTGCGCATAACTTTGCGTGCTGCCGACATTAGTCCGTCAATAATACCGCCGCAGCGCAGCTGATATTCGAGACACATGACAAAATATAATGCCAGTATGATTTCCCAAGTACTCGGGGTAGCAACAGTTTCCCAAACAGCAGCTTGCAGCTGACTAAGCTGCAAACCTGATAACAACAACAATACACCCGAACCAGCCAACATAGCATTACCCATTTTTACTTTGCGGTTGAGCAAAAAGACGACAACAGCTAATGTCGCCATAATCTTTAAAACAGCATACACACGCAGCAACTCCTAACCAGAAACTAAAACAGCTACCCAGACTTACTTGTTGACAATGCTGCCGATTTTTTTCAGCGCAATAGACAAGGTACCGTCCGGATTATTAATAAACTCTATAAATTCGCTGCTTTCAAAGTAATCCACCGGAAAAGTAATCTCAATGCCTGTATCGGTTTTGATTTTATGGCTTTTCCCGGCCTTGACCGCCAGATCCTTGTCAATCTTTACGACCTCGGGGATTCCGGCTTTTTGCACTTCCTGCACATATTCCTGCTGCATGATTGGCGAGGCCGGAAATACAGCTTTACTGAGTTCTACCGGGTCCAGATAATCAGACACTTCGGTGTTCTCGACAATATAGCTCTTGCTCTTTAAGGCAGCCGTAACCGTACTTTGCCCGTGGTTTTCGGCCACCGTTTTGGCAATAGAATTTACCAGGTCAAGCGTCCCTTTGGGGGAAATGCGCGAGCTGCATTCCAGGATGTGATCGGCAATCAGGTAAGCCTCATTGCCATTGACTGAGCGCTTTTTCTCAACAAACTTAATCTCCAGCGAATCTACGTCAATAAACGCATATTCCTCAATCCTTTGGGTAATTCCGGGCAATATAGCATAGTGGTTAATAATATCATTCTTGAATTGTTCATTCTCCTGCACCACTTGATGAATAAAGCCCACTTTATTGGTACATTTCAGAATTCCGATTACCGGTTTGCCATCAATGGCAACATCGCAAACAATCACATCAGTAGAATCCAGCGTCTCAGACTGGGCAATTGCCGTATACATGGCTTCTGCCACAAATACCGAAAAGCTGGTAAAATCCAGCCGGCCTGCAAGGTAATCGGCCAATCGGTAGTTAAACTTGCTGGTATCATGAAAGGTGCCGGATTTTGCATTTTGTCCGCTATAGGCTTTTTCAATATGCTTAGTTAGAAAAGTCGCCACACTGTTGCTTTCTCTATCTAACTCCTGCTGGGAAAATACCGTTACCCCGGAATGAAAATCCAGAATATGCAAAATGGCTTTATTGATGTTTATCAGCATTATATCGTCCTCTTCCTATTTCGTATGATAGCGTTTACTTCCTGGGTATCTTATCTTCTTTTTGTTTTGCTACAAAATAAAAGCACTCCTGCCCGGATGATTCTCTAACAGCAGCGCACGGCATTTTACGGCTTTTAAACCCAATAGCCTTGCAGCCATACGGGAAAACCTTATCCCAGGTAATATAATAATATTGGCATTTTAGACAGATCGGCTTTGCGCTCATTTCTCTTACCTGTATAAATGTTATTGCGTGCCAACACATTTCCTGACGGCACTTACATTAAACATTGTACCGTATAGCCGGGTATTGTGCAATTGATATGCAGCTAACCAAACCGGCCGGCAGAGCGGTTAAACATGTCACAATGCCCAAAGAAAGACCCGCCTAAAAAATCAGGCGGGCCTCCAGTCTTATGAGCTTTATTGTTTTTATACAGAAATATCTACCGTACTTGTCGTGGAATCTGACTCTTCTGCTGAGGAATCAGTATTAGAGTCAATTACATAGTTTAAGGCGCTTGTTGATAAACTGGTGTAGAAATCGTACGAAACAGCATTGGTGATAGTATCATCCTGCCATGACTCCAAAAGCTGTGGAATATATGTATTAAGTATGGCTGACTTAATTAAATTTGAGCTAATCTCTACCGAATACGCTTCGGTATCGCTAGTAGTAGTGGTGTCGGCAGCAGTCTCTGTGGTTGCTGCGCTGTCAGTCGTAGTTTCCGCTGAATCGGTGCCCGCAGTATCAGAGGAGGAAACAGATGAAAGCAACGCTGAGGTGGTATATGAAGTAACGCTTGATACGCTTGACATTAGTATCACACCCTTCAGTCTTAATTTCACCCCTACTATCGACCACAAATATTAAAAAAATATTAAGCCAGAGCTCCACCTTTAGTGGTCACTCTGGCTTAGGGAGTTGCGCACTCCATTTTTAATTATGTCCAAATCGTTGTCATACTATGCATACATGGCGCCTGAGTCTACTATGCCTTAGCCTTGAATTTATGAGCAAAATACAGACCAAGCAGCCACACAGGAGCAACATACAAGGAATAGCGCATATCAGGCATAAAGGCCATAATAACAACAACTAAGGCCAAAAATGCCAAGCAAAAATACGAGGCGATCGGATACAGCGGCATTTTAAACAATACCTTCTGCTTAGCCTGATCCTGATATTTTCGGAACTTGAGCTGCACAATTACGATGGCCGCCCAGTTAATGATGATCGAGATGGTTGCCAGCGCCATAAAATACATGAAAACCTTTTCTGGATTCAAGTAGCTTATTAATACTGTAATTAAGGTAAAGCCTGAAGAAACCAACACCGCATTAACCGGCGCGCCGGCAGAATTCAGTTTGCCGAAAAACTTGGGAGCATTGCCTTGCTGCGCCAAACCAAAGAGCATCCTGCCATTGCTGTACAAAGCGCTGTTATACGCCGATAAAGCGGCAGTAAGCACAACAAAGTTCAGCAGGTGGGCAGCAGAAGGAATACCTACATGGGAAAATATCTGAACAAACGGACTGCCTGTTGTCCCCATCTGATTCCAGGGGAATATTGCAAGGATAACAGTCATCGCACCGACATAGAACAGTAATATCCGCCAGACAACTTGATTAACAGCCTTGGGTATGGTTTTCTCAGGATTTTTTGCTTCACCGGCAGTAATCCCCACAAGCTCAACCCCGCCAAAAGAAAACATAACCAGCACCAAGGACATGACAACACCATATATGCCTACTGGGAAAAAGCCGCCATGACTCCACAAATTGCTTAAGCCAACCGGTTGTCCATTATTGCCAACACCGAAAACAATCATAGCTATGCCAAAAATAATCATGCCAATAATGGCAAGAACCTTAATAATAGCAAACCAGAACTCAAACTCCCCATAGGCTTTGACATTGATAACATTAATTAGGGTTACTACCACGAGACACACCAGCGCCGAAACCCAGGTCGGAATATCTGGCAGCCAGTAATTGATATAAGTGCCGATAACCGATAATTCGGCCATGCCCACAACCACATAGTTAAACCAATAATTCCAGCCGGCAATAAAGCCTGGCAAATCACCCCAGTACTGATACGCATACTGACTAAAAGACCCAGATACCGGATGAGCAACAGCCATTTCACCTAATGCCCGCATAATGAAAAAGATAACAATACCGCCAATTAGATAAGACAATGTAATAGCCGGACCGGCCATTTTGACTACTGAAGCCGAACCATAAAACAAACCGGTGCCAATCGCACCTCCTAAAGCAATCATCTGAATATGGCGGTTTTTTAAACCTCGCTGAAAATGTTGTTCTTCATTGCCAGTCTTCATGCTTCTCCCCCTTTTACACATACTACTTTACTACGATTTTACCTTAAACCATACCGCATACATTGTTGGCAATGCTAATAAGGTAAGGACTGTCGCACCGAGCAACCCACCGCTGATAGCCACAGCCATCGGCCCCCAAAACGTGCTGGGAACCAGCGGCAGCATACCCAGTATCGCCGCCAAGGCTGTCAGCATAATCGGCCGAAACCTCAGCACAGCCGAATTGATGATAGCGTCCCAGGGTGTCTCACCGGCTTTAATATGTTGCTCGATCTGGTCAATAAGAATAACCGAGTTACGGATAATCATGCCGCCAAGGGACAATATCCCCAGTTCAGCGACAAACCCCAGCGGCCGCAGCGTTACCAATAGGGCCAGCGAGACCCCAATAATGCCCAGCGGCGCTGTTAGAATGGTCAGCACCATTAATGAGACCTTTTGCAATTGCAACATCAGCAGAATGACAATAACCATAATCATTATCGGGACAGTTTTGAGCAAAAAGTCAATCGACTCGTCACCTTTTTCTGCTGAACCACCGACCTCAATATTATAACCGGGCGGCAGACTATCACGCAATGATTTTAAATTATCATACACTTTTTTTGTAGCATCATTGCCTGTTACTCCGGCAACCACCTCGGACTGTACCGTAATTGTCGGTTTCAGGCCATAGCGCCATATCAGTCCGTCCTCAGCTTCATAGCTGATTTTGGCGATCTGTTCCAGCGGCACAAATTTTCCGCTGCCAATATGTACCGGCAGATCTTTAATACCAGCCAGGTTCTTACGGTTTTGCGCATCAATCCGAAAGACAATGCCTACTGTTTTATCTTGCTCATAATATTCTCCAATAGCCGCCCCGGATAATTGAGTCTGTAGGTCCTGCGCCAACCCCTGACTTGTGATTCCCAGCATTCGGGCCTTGTCCTGATCAACCGCCAAATGCATAACTTTATTTTTTTCATTCCAGTCAAAATTAATGTTTTTCAGCATAGCATTATTAGCCATGCTGTCGGCGACCTGTCCGGCCAGCGCGCGCACTTTGGCATGATCATACCCCGAAACCCTGAGCATAACCGGATACGGTGAAGGTGGCCCTGTCTGAATTAGGGTGACATTGCCTCGCACGCGTTCAAAATTGTCGGCCAATAGCTGGGTGATTTTCTTTTGCAGGGCTTGACGGGCCTTCAAATCTTTGGCGACAATAACAAACTGAACAAAATTATCAGCCGGTAATTTAGGCTCAATCGTCAAAATAAACCGTGGTGCTCCCTTGCCAACATAATAGCTGTAGTTTTCAATATCAGGATCATCGGTAAGATTGGCAGCCAACTTTTGCGCTTCCTCGTCAGCAGCCGCAATTGTGGAGCCTTCCTGCAAAGTCATATCGATAATAAGTTCAGGACGTACTGAGGGCGGGAAAAATTCTTGCTGAACAAACTTAAGAAGGAATATCGAGCTGAAAAAGCAGGCGATAGTTATACTTAACACCAGTTTCCGGTTATTTAGGCACCAAACAAGCACTTGGCGAAATAGCCGGTAAAACCTGGTGTCATACAAATTATGCCCTTCCGCTGCAGGTTTAGGCTGGATTAATTTGTACCCCAGCAGCGGCGTGACAACAACCGATACCAGCCAGGAAATCAATAGCGCCATGGTCATAACCGGAAAAAGACTGCTGGTGAACTCGGCGGCTGAACCTTGAGAAAAGCCGATAGGAATAAAGCCGGCGCAGGTAATCAGCGTGCCTGTAAGCATAGGAAAAGCAGTAGCCGTATATGCATAGCAGGCAGCTTCAAACCGGCCCCAGCCCTGCTCCAGTTTTACTGTCATCATTTCCACTGAAATAATAGCGTCATCCACTAGTAAACCTAGCGCCATAATCAACGCTCCCAGTGATACTTTATGTAGATCAATACCGCCCATCTTCATCCCGGCAAAGATGCCGGCAATAACCAAAGGGATGCAGAGCGCTACAACAAAGCCTGAGCGAAACCCCAGACTGAGAAAACTAACCGCCAATACAATGATGATGGCTTCCCACAGTGATTTAACAAAATCGGCGATCGATTCCTTAACTACCCTAGGTTGATTGGATACTTGGCCGATTTCCATACCCAGCGGCAAATCCTTTTTTATCAGAGCAATATTTTTCTCAAGATCTGACCCCAGGGTAAGAATATTACCGCCCTTTTCCATGGAGAGGGCAATGCCGATAGCCGGCATGCCGTTAAAATACATTTTGGGGTCCAGGGGATCAACATACCCGCGCTCAATCCTGGCAATATCGCCAAGCCGGAAGGTGCGTTCATTAACGCGGATGGGTAGGTTACGCAGCCCTTCCACATTTTCGAACACCCCGGACACCCGCAAATACACATTATCAGAGGCTGTTTCCACCATGCCGGAGGCCGTCATAGCACTTTGCGCCTTAACGGCAGCAATAATAACGGCAGGGTCAATGCCCAAACCGGCCAGCTTGCTGCTTTCCACCTCAACATAAATTTTTTCAGCCTGAACGCCAACGAGTTCCACTTTGCTGACATTATTGATTCCTAACAGAATTCTGCGGATTTCTTCGGCTTTTTCACGCATCTCTTCATAGCTGTAGCCCTCGGCAGTAAGCGCATAAATGTTGCCGAAAACATCATCAAACCGGTCATTAAAATATGGTCCGGCTACCCCTTGAGGCAAAGTGCTTTTGATATCATTAACCATATTGCGGACTTCCAGCCAGGTAGGCCGGACATCTTTTTCTTTAACCGTATCTTTTAACGTAACATAGATAACAGCTTCCCCCGGCCGGGAGTAGCTTTTCAGAAAGTCGATACCTGGTGTATCCTGCAGCTTCTTTTCAATTTTATCGGTAACCTGCTCTTCTACCTGCCTGGCGCTTGCTCCCGGCCAGGCGACCGACACAATCATCTGGCGGATCACATAATCAGGATCTTCCATGCGCCCTAGTTGGCGGTAAGAAAGTATTCCCGCAAAAAAAATCAGTACTATGAAAAAATACACAAGCTGCTTATGGTTAAGCGCCCATTCTGTTAAATTGAGCTTGCTCATAACCGTACCTTTTGCCCTTCCCGCAGTTTTTGCACACCAGCGGTAACAATGACGTCGCCATGTTGCAGCCCCTCCAAAACCTGCACCTTGTTATCGCCAAAGGCTCCCACTTTTATCGGTCGCAAGTTTACTACTCCGTCGCGGATAATCCACACCTGGGGAGTATCCCCAGTTTGATAGACTGCGGCCAGTGGAATAAACACGGTTTGCTGGTTACCGGCGCTGCCTACGGCAACACTTGCCGTCATTCCCAGCTTGACGGACGCCGGCGGATTAATAAGGCTGATTCGTACTTTATAAGTCCGGGTGACTTTGTCGGCCACCGGCGAAATCTCTCTAACTTTGCCTGCTGCACTAACACCAGGCAAGGCCCAAAACCCAACACTGACCTGATTGGCATTACGCATTTCTTCAATCCGATTTTCGGGAACATTGATCTCAATTTCCCGTTCTTCGCCCTTAACCAATGTCATAACCGACTGACCGGCGCTGACTACCTGCCCGGCTTCGGCAGTGACACCGGCAATAACACCGTCACTGTCAGCCACCAGCGAAGTATACCCTAGTTGATTGGCCCCTTGTGCATACTGGGCTGCTGCCTGATTGACGGACGCCAGAGCCACCTGATAAGCATTTTCATATTGATCAAGTTGAGCACGGCTAATGGCATTCTGGTCATATAGCTTACGGTAGCGTTCCAAATTAATCTCAGCCAAACTTAGCTGCGACTGACTTGAAGCCACCTGTGCCGAAGTAATATTTACGGTTTGGCGAATATCTTTGGGATCGATCTCCATTAACACGTCCCCGGCAGTAACGGCACTGCCCAGTTCGACATTACGTTTAATCAGTTTGCCACTGACCTGAAAGGCAAGCTGGGTCTCATACCGTCCCCGCACCTCACCTGAATAGCTGGCATTTGGGTTCGAGGCATCCAGTGTTATTATTTGGGAACGAACAAGTGGAACTTCTTCCTTGGCTGTCTCCGTTTTTGAGCAACCGACAAGACTTAGGGATAATAGCAAAATACACATTGTGATGCAACCGACAACTGACTTTTGCAAATAAAGCCCTCCTCCACCATTACTTTTTCACAATCGCATTGATGATAAAATCAACAAGTTCTTCGGTATAATCTGCGTCTTCATGCAGTGGTTTTGTCCGTTCATAGCTAAAGGCCTGGAACAACCGAAACCCGGCATAAGCTATTATTTTTTCATCAACATCACGAAACTTCCCCTGCTCTTTGCCCTCGCGAATGATTTCGGCAATAATGCCAATAATCTCTTCATCAATAATTTCATGATATTTTTTATGCGCCAACGCTACAAATAAATCATTGTCTTTTAGTATTCTGGTAATAAAGTGATCCTGATTAAAATATGCGACCGCTTTTCTAATAAGCAGCACCAGGCGTTCAAGCGGATCAGCAACTTCACCAATCTGCGCAAACAGAATCGCGATGGTTTTATGACATTCACGCAGCAAGAGACACCGGAACACATCTTCCTTATCCAAAAAGTGTTCGTATATTGTTTTTTTCGAAATCTTGCAATCTCTGCTAATTTCGTCCATTGTCGTCTTTTTATAACCGAAACGGTCCATTCGCTCTGTTGCCTTATCAAGGATAAGGTTTTTTATATCTTCCATGGTATTCCTCCCTCGCATCTACAGGTAAATGGAATAAAATCCCCCACCTGTAAACTATTATAGTATTTCAGTTTCCAAAAATCAATATACAATATATTGGTGTCGGCGTCCACCAGAAGCCTTATTTTAGGCAGTTATCTTTAGTAAAAAAAGTCTTATAGCCAAGCATGACAAATACAATCGTAGTTAGCGCGGTACTGCCCAAAATAGCCAGCATAATTCCGATTTGATATTTAATCGCCGTAATCGGAAATGTACCGGAAAGAATTTGACCGGTCATCATCCCCGGCAGTGAAACAATACCCATTGTCAGCATATTGTTCATTGTCGGCAAAAGCGCACTGTCAAAAGCATCATTGACGATTTCTTTGGCTGCAGCCGCTGGCGTTGCCCCCAGCATAAGCGAATTTTCAACAATAACCCGCTTTTCCTCCATGTCACTGCAGAGCTTATTGGCGCCTAAGGCAATTCCGGTCATACTGTTGCCCACAATCATACCGGCAATGGGAATGACATATTGCGGATTAAACCATGGTTCCACCTGTAATACAAGAACGATGAAAAATGCCAGCGTAACCAGTGCCCCACTCACCATGGCAATTGCGATAATGCGCTGCAGCTCGCTTGACACCGTACTTTTTACCCTTTCCATGGCGCTATAAATGGCAAACGCCAGCATAATAGCAAGCATGGTAGCTGTCAGCCACCAGCTGGCATTGTCAAGAACAAACATCAGTACATATCCCATCAGGGTAAGTTGGATGGTCATTCGCGTCGATGCAATGAGAATCTGCTTTTCGCGTTTAATTCCTCGGGTTTTAAAAATCACCAGCACGATAAGAATAAAAACATAAGCAATCGCCAGTTGTAACACCGACAAGTTCACAATGGAATTATTCATGACCGGCCTCCACAACACGCCCATTTTCCAGACGGATAATGCCATTAGGAAAGCTTTGCGCAATTTGCTCTGAGTGGGTAACCATTACAAGCTGCTTAGCTTCGTCTAGTACAAACCTTGCCAGATTGTCGATGACAAAACGCTCGGTGTCTTTGTCTAAGGCCGCTGACGGTTCATCCAGGAGATACACATTTGCTCCCATGAGCATAACCCGTGCAAGACACAAGCGCTGTTTTTCGCCGCCTGATAGATTATGGCAACTGCCAGTCAGGTCTTTGTCGAGTTCTACTTTTTTTAGGCTTTCTTTCATGGCGTCAACTGTCGCCGGCGGTTTCTGGGAAAACTGCAAACCTATTTGTAGATTATCTTCTATCGTGCCGCTGTAAATCACCGGCGTCTGCCCCAGCATAACAACCTCCCGGCGTAATTCTACCGCATCCAGCTGCGAAATATCCTGCCCCCGATAAAAAACTGTGCCCGCATCAGGGACATTCAGGCGGTTCAACATGCGCAGCAGCGTGGTTTTACCGCTGCCTGAGGCGCCGACAAGACAGGTAATTGGCTTATTAATAAGCAGAGCCGGAATATCCAATATATTTTTATAGATTAGATTCTTCACCGCAAACATAGCCTCACACCCTTTCTTTCCACTTATTTCGCACATACAGGCCAGATACCGGTCGTACTTATAGCCTGTCCAAACAAAATTAACTCCCCCGGAACTATTTTGCCGTAAGGAGTTATTTATATTATGTATGGTGCAGTTGGGTTTCCTGCTTTTTACTTAGCTGCTCTTCTGCCCAAATATTGCAGCAATTGGTCTCCCGGATTTTCAAACTGCAAAACAATCCGAGCACCAATATGACAGCACAAAACCAAAAGGCACTTTGAAAGGCCTCAATCGGATAAATCCGTACCCCATTGTCGGTAACACCCTGCCAATAACGGTCAAGTACCCAGCCAAAAGCCGGTTGCATTAACGCCGCCCCCACAAACGGAGCAGAATTAGCCAGCCCGGCAGCTACCCCGGCTGCCTGCGGAGCATTGACCTCCTTGGTACAGGCTACTCCCAGTGTAATTCCCGAAGTGCCTATGCCAAAGCCCAAACTAATAATGTATAAGAGCGATAACGGCGGTTTGCCACCATTCCAACAGATCAGCACCAGCCACATACACAAAAAGAAGAGCGTGATCAGTGTATAGGGCTTTTGCCGAAGACCTACCTTATCAGAAGAAAAGCCGATTACCGAGCCGCCAATCATGTTGCCGACCGCCATCAACATAATATACTGCGAGGCTTCAACCCGGCTCAGTCCGTATATCTGCATGAAATAGGGCACTCCCCAAATCCCCATAAAAGACATAAACACCCCATATACCGAACACCCTACCAAAAACGGCCACCAGGTATCAGGGTTTTTGAGAACTTGGATAACGCTTTCTCCTACCCCGACAGACGCTGACGGTGCTGCTGCACTTTGGTTACCTTCCCTGTTTTCCACTTCGGTTATCGAAGGCAGGCCAACATCGGTAGGCTTATCCCGGACCAGCAGCCAGCAAAGCGCTCCCATACTTAGCGTATAGGCGGCAATAGCCAGATAGGAAAAACGCCAACCAATCGCCTCTACGGCAAAAGCCAGCGGCGTTGCCGATAACAGTGAGCCGGCATTGGCCACAATCACGATAATGCCTGACATGGTGGCAAACTCGCGCAGCCGAAACCATTCAACATAGATCTTAACAATCGCAACATAAATCACACTGACGCCCATAGTAACCAAAATACGCCCAAAATATATCCCGGTCATGGTTTGCGCCAAACCAAAGATAATAGAGCCAGCTCCGGCAACTAGCAGGGCGACGCTGACAGTGCGCCTCGGCCCGCAAGAGTCCATCAGAATGCCTGCCGGCATCTGCATAGCCGCATATACATAAAAATAAAGCGACGACAAAATTCCGAGCTCTGATGCCGCCGTAATCGAAAACTCCCGCATCAGACTATCAGCCATTACCCCGGTAGCAGTCCGGTGAAAGTAAGCTGTCATAAAGGCTAACGCCAGCGGCACCCAAATAATCCACCGCCGCTTATGCAGTTGTTGTATTGTTTGCTGCCACTCTGTACTCAGTTGAGGGTCCCCCTAAAACTACTTTTTGTATTTTTCTTTCGGTATCAAACACTATTATCCTGCTGCAACAGCAAATTATCTGAACGAATTAACAGCGCCTGCCTCTGCCACGACCGTCTTTATCCAAAAACAATCCGCAGACAACTATGTCTGCGGATTATCTTATAATATATTAGATTTCAACAAGCTCATAGTCCTTTGTACCAATACCGATTTTTTCGGCATGCTCAAGACATGAACGCCAGTTGGTTTCCGGGTGAGTGCTATTGAAGTGATCGTGTTTGTCGCCGCCCTGTTTTTGGAGCTGTTCTGCGAGGTAGCTGTCTGAGATAACAGGTGCCTTGTTGGCCGCATCGGCACAGGCCATATCCAGTGCTACCGGGTCAAAGGAGGCAAACATACCGATATCGGGGATGATCGGCACATCATTTTCTGCATGGCAGTCGCAAAACGGTGCAACATCAATAACCAGGCTGATGTGAAAATGCGGTCTGCCGTTTAATACCGCCCAGGAATATTCGGCCATTTTCCGATTGAGAATGTCATTGGATTCATCCCAGGCCGCAACAATAGCATTGACATGGCAGACCCCAATACAGCGGCCGCAGCCAGTGCATTTGTTATGGTCAATTTCAGCCTTTTTGTCGGTAAGTGTTATGGCCGCATGAGCGCAAGTCTTTTGACAAATACCGCAGCCCACACAGACTTTCGTTCTTACTTTCGGCTTACCGTCACTGTGCATCTCCATTTTACCGGCTCTGGAACCACAGCCCATACCGATATTTTTCAAAGCGCCGCCAAAGCCAGTAAGCTCATGGCCCTTAAAATGACTTAAGCTGATGAAAATATCGGCATCCATTACCGCCCGCCCGATTTTGGCCTCTTTAACATACTCGCCGCACGGCACAGGAACATATGCCTCATCAGTACCTTTTAGTCCGTCGCCGATAATAATCTGGCAGCCGGTAGTGAAAGGGTTGTAGCCATTTTCGTAGGCTGCATCCATATGTTCGACAGCATCCTTGCGCCGCCCCACATACAAGGTGTTACAGTCGGTAAGAAAAACTTTGCCACCTTGTTCCTTGATTACGTCAGCAATAACTTTGGCATAATTGGGTCTAAGATAAGCAAGATTTCCCGGCTCGCCAAAATGTACTTTTATCGCCGTGAACTTATTTTCAAAGTCGATTTCTTCCATGCCGGCTGTTTTTACCAGCCGCTTTAGTTTCTGCAGCAAATTCATCTTGGGAGTGGCACGCAGATTAGTAAAGAAAACCTTTGATTTACTCATATCATTCTCCTTTGCCTGATAATATGGAATTTCTTCCACATTTTTCTCTCTAATATACATAATAGAGAACAATACGCTCTTTTACAAGCACTTACTTTTTAGTTCTATAGTATCTATTACTATACTGCAGTTCTCTCCGCGTTACTGCCCTACAGGTAGCTGATAATAATAAAACTTTGTATCGACCTTCATGACAGGGAACGCTGCCGGCAAATCCGGTTTGGTTATTTCAGTAAAACCATTTTTCTCATAAAACCGGTGCGCAGCCAGAAATTGAGCAGTCGTCCCCAGAAAAATTTCAGCTATGTCATGCCCTGCCGCCCAGGTTGTCAGCGCTGTTATCAGCTCTTTAGCCGTGTTATACCGGCTGCCCCGGTAAGAAGGATTAATAAAAAATTTACGCATAGCCGCCTGGTGGTTGCCGATATCGAATAACGCTACCGTTCCTACCACGTTGCCGCCGCAGGCGGCCACCCAGAAATTCCCTGCCCCGGTTTGATAAACCTTGGGGATGTCGCCTAAATCCGGCTGATCTTCCCTAGTAATCGGAATGCCGAATTCCTTGCATTGAATACCCAAAATTAAGTCAATAATTTCATCCTTGTACTCTGACTGATAGGTTGTTATACTGATTCCTTCCATAACACTTTATCCCCCTTGTCTGTACGGCTTATTTACCTACTTAGATCAAGCCTGGCTGCCTTTTAAGACTCGCCAGCTCTGCTCAATATTCTCTCCCATTCGCTGCAATAACGAATGAGCCATTATCTGTTCTTCTGGGCTAAACCCGGCAAAGCAAACATCAATATGTTTGTTTTCTTCCTGGATGATGTAGGGATACAAACTAACTGCCTTGTCTGTGGGATACAAATGCCACATCCGTTTATCGGCAGTATCCCTCGTTCGCTGTACATAATTTTCTTCCAACAGTTTTTGTATTGCTTTCGTTGTTGTGGTCTTATCCACTTTAAGCATATGGGACAGTTCAATTAGGTTAATGCCAGGTTGTTCGCAGATGCGTGTTAAAAAAATAAATTGTCCCCGCTGCAGCTTAAATTCCCGGTAAGTAATATCACTAATCGATTGAATACAGCGTGCTACCGTACCTACTTCCCTAAGCACTTGACTTTTTAAATCGCTGTCGTTATTTCCCTGCCCTGCAGCCGCTTTGTTAGCTATTACCTTCACCCTATCACCTGCCGCTAATTTTTCTTATACCTATTGTATAGAGATATAGTTGAAATGTCAACTATATCAATCTCACCTTTCCATTAAGAAAAACATAGCCTATATTAGTATGTTCAATAAACTTAGGTGGGTGAATTAGCATGCCCTATGTTGAGGTAGAAACAGGAGTTAGAATTTTCGTAGAAGATTTGAATCCCTCGGGCGAGCATACCGTTTTCTTTATTCATGGCTGGCCTGCCAATCATAAGATGTTTGAGTATCAATTTGATCAGCTTCCCAAATACGGCATCCGCTGTATGGCAATGGATATACGGGGTTTCGGCAAGTCAGCTAAACCCTGGGAAGGATATTCCTATGACGATTTGGCTGACGACGTAAACTGCGTTATCGAAACTCTGGGGCTTGATAATATAACGCTTGTCGGTTTCTCGGTAGGCGGAGCTATTGCCGTCCGCTATATGAGCCGCTATGGTGGCTGCGGTGTTGCCAAGCTCGCGCTGGCTGCAGCAGCCGTTCCGGTCTTCACGCAGCGTCCGGATTATCCATATAGCCTGCCTGTTGAAGAAGTAAACAAACTCATCTGTCAGACTTATACTGACCGGCCCAAAATGCTAAGCGAATTCGGCAAAAAGTTTTTTGCCAGTAATGTCAGTCCCCAATTTTTAAATTGGTTCAGCGGCTTGGGGCTCGAGGCTTCCGGTCATGCCACTGCCCGCTTGGCAAAATCGTTGCGTGATGAAGATCTGCGGCGAGATATTTGTCAGATAGCTGTACCAACCACCATATTTCACGGCATCCATGATCAAGTAGTTGCTTTTACCAATGCCGAAATAACCCACCAAAATATTCGCAGGTCAAGGTTAATCCCTTTTGAGTGCAGCGGGCACGGGTTAGTGTACGACGAAGCCGACAAATTCAACTATTGTCTGACTCAGTTTGTCTGCATGTCATAGCTAGGTTCTAAAAACCATGCGTTTAAGGCCATTACTTATAGGGCGAATAACAAAAAGGAGCTCACACAAGTGGTGAGCTCCTTTACTTGACCAGCAAACTAAGACAAACTAACTTTCTGTAACCAGTTGCTCTTCGCATGTTGCCGCTTTTCTTCCATGTAAAAAATGGTATACCAGACTACCAACAAGAGCAACAACTGCCATCCCGATATACAAACCGCGAAAACCTGTTACCGGTATCAAAAAACCCAGTAAAAACGGTCCAACACCGATACCTGTATCAAGAAGTATATAATAGGTTGAATTGGCTAATCCCATGCGGTGGCTAGGCGATACCTTAACGGCAATCGCCTGCGCACATGACAAAAAGGTTCCATAACCAAGGCCAATAAAAGCTCCGGCCACTAACAGCGAAAACCCTTGCTGTGCCTGGCTCAAAATAACTAGTCCGGCGGCAAACACGATGAACACCGGATACATCACGCAGTTCTCACCCTTCCGGTCAAACCAGCGGCCAGTTACCGGTCGGGAAATTAAGGTAACCGCAGAAAAAACAACATAAAAAAAACTGCCGGCATATACTAGGTTAATTGCCTTAATATATGAAGTGAGGAAGCTAAGAATGCTTGAATAACTAAAGCCGATAAGTATGGCAACAAGCGAGATAGGAATTGCCTTGAGTTCAACAAAATTGGCTACGGTAAAACCTTGCATAGAGGCCTGCTGTTCTTGGGTTAGTTCCACCTCCACTACTTTGAGAAAAAACGCCGCTAACAAGCTCATTCCGGTCAGGACAACACATGACCCGAGAATTATGTTGAAGCTTCCCTGCTGACTCACCATCATGCCCAAAAACGGACCGGTAGCCGAAGCCAGCGTTGTGCTCATCATATAATAACTGATGCCTTCCCCGCGCCGCTCCAGCGGAATAATATTAGTAATAATGGTAGCCGTTGCAGTTGCAGTAATACCAAAGCCCACGCCATGTAAAAAGCGAACAATAAACAACACCGACAAATTGTTTACTGCAAAATATAATAGTGTTGTAACGAAAAAAGAGGACAACCCTATATATAGCAACTTTTTCCGTCCGATCCGCTCGATGGAACGTCCGGCAAAAATCCGCGCGGCAAGTGTGCCTAATACAAAAATGCCGGAGGCAAGTCCGGCTTCACTTGTTGAAGCTTGCAAAGTATCAGTTGCATAAGGAACAATGGTCACCATCAATAAAAAAAACACATAAAAAACCAGAAAGTTAATCCCTGAATCAATTAAAAAATCCTTAGTCCATAAATTGCTGCTCTTCATTATTATTACCACCTATAGCTAGTACATTAGCTCGTATTTGGGGAAGACTTTCAAAAATTGCTGCTTTCTCTTCTTCAGAGATATTTTTCATTATCTCATCTTCCAGTTCATCAATAAGTTTGCGGCATATTTTGTAGATCTGCTCGCCGGCTTCAGTCAGTTCAACTAACTTCTCCCGCTTATCCGCCCCGGGAATCTGCCGGATAATACCTTTCTCTTCCAGGTTTTGGACAGTCCTTGTTATCACCGGCTTTTTAACATTATAGAAGTGTGCAATATCTACCAGCGTAGAAGATCCATGAGTTTTTACGTAAAAAATGACCGTCCATAGGGAATATGAAAGGCCATACTCTGCGAGCAGTTCATTCAGTTTACTGATAAGCGCTCTATGCAGGGAAAAATAGTGACGAAAAAAACCTTGCACCATATCTGCCTCTTTTACAATTAGTTACCTTTGATAACAATTACCTTAGGTAACTATACCTTGTTTCTCGAAAAGTGTCAAGGAATATTTCTCTAAGTCTCCGTTTGTCCAGCAACTTCCCCGGTAGATTCCGGCTGTAAAGAGGATGCTTTGATACCAGTCAGCACCATACCAAGCACAACCAGAAATCCGCCCAGCCACTGCTGCCAGCCAGGCTGCTCATGCAAGAGCAGTACTGACATCAGGAGTGCAGTAAAGGGCATCATACCTGAGAAAGCAGCCGCTACGGAAACAGCACAGCGTTTTATGCCGGCATACCAAAAAATAAAGGCCAGCGCCGTTACAAATAAGCCATACCATACTAAGGCTGCCCAGCCAATTATATCAAGCGACCAGAGTGCCAGCAGCGGCTGTTCTGCCAGCGCCGGTCCCAAACAAAGCAGCAATGCAATGCTTACCACCAGTGTACTCTGGCTAGCGGGGTCAAGCACCTGCTCTGAATGCCAAACAAATTCTACACTGCTCACACGTGATATTACATTGAATATAGATTCGCACAAAGCAGCACTTAGCACCAATACATTCCCCAAGAGATGTTCCTGCGAAAATATAATATCAGGTGAAAAAAATCCCTGGAGTACAACAATACCGGTAATCGTGCTGATTATCCCCAGCCCCCGGAACCAATCCAGCGGTTCCCGCAATAGCAGCCAGGCAAGTAAAGCCGTGGCTGCCGGCGTTACACCGGTAAGTATGCCGGCTTCACCGGCACTTGTGCGCAGCAAGCCCTGCAGCAAAAGCAGCCGAAACAAAAAAATACCGAACAAAGCTTGAATCCCCAGCAACAGCCAATCGCCATACCCAATCTGCCGGACATGTTTCGCCAGTTTACTGCCGCAAAGCGGCAATAAACCCACTAAAGCAAAAAACAAACTCATAACTGTTATCGTGAAAGTTCCTAGTGTTTCCACAACCAACCGACCGGCAACTACTGACGTGCCAGCCAGAGCAAATGCTCCTGTCAAAAATGCCATACCAGCAAACCGCCCCACTTATATCGCTCCTATCCACAACTTAAATTACAGGATTTTACTGTTATGGTATAATGGTAACAGATAAACCGGCCTGGTATTAGATCCAATTTCAGGCTATTTTTACAGAGCCAGTTGGAGGAACTATGTTAGGAGTAGAATTGCAGCGCCACTGCCAGATTTCGCTGGCACGTCAGCTTTATCAAATACTACGCAACCAAATGACAACCGGCCAACTCCCCCCCGGCGAACTTTTGCCGTCTACCCGGGAGTTGGCTAAACAGCTTGCAATATCCCGTAATACAGCCTATGAAGCCTATGAAATGCTATCAGCCGAAGGCTACATCGTCAGCCGTCCTGGTTCACAAACCCGGGTAGCTGACGGCCTTTGTCTGGAAAAATCAGCCCCGTCCCCGGAAAATTTGTCCCACACCATATCGTCTCCTGCTGAGTACCTTGCCGATTTCCGTACTGGCCGGCCTGATCTTCGACGCTTTCCCCACCATTTGTGGCTGCAACTACTGCGAAAAACCGCCGAAGAGCTCTCCCCTGCCTACTGGAGTTATTCCGGACCTGAAGGCTTACCGTCGCTGAGGGGAGAAATTGCCGCCTGGCTGCTTAGAAGCCGCGGGCTTGCGGTTGATCCTGCGTGTATTTTCATTACATCCGGAGCTACCCAGGCTCTCTACTTGCTGGCTGGCCTCTTATCCGGAAAAAACCGTGAAATTATTGTAGAAGATCCCTGCCATATTGGCATGCTGCGGGTTTTACAAAGCAAGGGTTTTCAAATCTGTCCAGCCCCAGTTGACCAGCAAGGTCTGCAAACCGCTGGGTTACACAACAAGGGAGCTTGTGCTGTGTATGTGACTCCTTCCCATCAGTTTCCTCTTGGCGGCATTCTTCCCGCCAGCCGCCGTGCCGAATTAATACGGTTTGCCCGGGATAACGACCTCTACATTATCGAAGATGATTATGACAGTGAGTTTCGCTACAGCGGGCCACCGGTAGCACCGCTTTGTTCTATGGATAGCGAGCGGGTTATTTATGTGGGTACCTTCAGCAAAATCTTGTTTCCCGCCCTGCGGATCGGCTATGTCGTGCTGCCGCCGCAACTCCATAAAGCGTGGAGGCATCTACGCACCCACACTGATGTCCAAAATCCGCCATTTGAGCAGGCAGCCCTGTCCGAATATCTTCGCACCCGCAAAGTTGACCGGCATATTCAGCAAATGCGCCGCCTTTATGGGCAGCGACGGCAAACCTTCTTGCAACTGGCAGAAGAAATCCTTGGGAACACTTGGATTCCTTGGGGAGATGCCGCCGGCCTCCATCTTGTGCTGGAATTCCCCGGCAAACACTTTGACCGTGACTTTGCCAAGCGTTGTAAACAGAAGGGTATTTATGTGACGCCAGTAGAATACCATAGCATCTGCAAGGGCATTCATGTAGAGAAACTGGCGTTAGGCTACGGACATCTAGACTCCGAAGAACTCCGCCAGGGACTGCTGCTGCTGAAAAAACCGCTTGAACATGCCAGCAAGTGCTAAGCCACAGCTTCTTCAAGTTTCTGCAAAGCAAAATCCGCAAGCAAGGCTTGCGGATTTTGCAGCTAGTTCCCAAAATATTGATTAATTCCGTTATAAATACCTATTGCAACTTTTTTATCAAAACTGCGATTCATAAGTAATTTTTCTTCTCTGGGGTTAGAGATAAAGGCAGCTTCTGTCAGTATTGCCGGCATGTTGGTGTTTTTTAGAACATAATAATCACGTTGCTGAACACCTCGGTCACTTAGCTTTAGCTGAGCGACCATATTAGCCTGCACTAGTGGGGCAATTTCGGCATTTTGAGCATCATACACATAGGTGGTAGTACCACCGGCTTGACCAGAAAAGGAGTCTGCATGGATGCTAACAAACAAATCTGCGTTTGCTTTATTGGCAATTGCTACACGGGCTGCCAATTCCTCTTTATCGCTAGCTCCCGCATAAGCAACAGATTTGTCAGTCGCACGGGTCATAATTACGGTTGCCCCGCTGTTTGTAAGTAAACTTTGTAACTCTTTACTAATAGACAATGTAACGTTTTTTTCCATCAAATTACTGGGGCCGATAGCACCGGCATCACTTCCGCCATGTCCGGGATCTATGACGATGGTTCTCCCGTGGAGTGATGAATTGGGTATCTGCATATTCTGTCCGCTGGTTTGCGCCTCCAGCCAGGCAACAACAAACTGGCCTAACCCGTCATAATTTGCTGCTTTAGCGGTTAGCGGCAACACACCTAACACTACCACCATTCCAACTACTGCCGCCGAAATCCATATCTTCCTTAGCATTCACTCATCCTTGCTATGTTAAGTGTTTGAATCCTTCCCCATTATAGCGTAAGATGATCCATGAAATAAAACGAAAAGTTTTCCAATAAAAAAACGCCGTAGGCACAAATACCTACGGCGATTCACTTTCCCAAAGCATTATTAAAATACAAGCTAAAAAACTACTATCCTAAGGCATGCTCTGAGTAACAGTTAATCCACACCACCACAGCGGCACTGCCACTGTTAATATAGGCAATCAGCCGTGCCAGCTTACCACAGTGTAAAGAATCATAAATACTGGGATGAGTGGTGTCTGCTTTGCAAAGCAACTCCTTTGCCTCTTTCATAACCTGATCATGTTTTTTCCAGGAAATCCCCGTTTTACTAACCACGTTGGCATTACTGCCAATATTCTTTTTATGGGTTGCTGCCAATACTATCTTTTCCATAATTTTTTCACCTCAGTTAAAATTCAATTGGTATTTGAATACAGTATAGCCTACTCATATATTAATTAAAAATATATGATTTTTATGTTATTATAGTTATATACTATATGTCAGGAGGGTCTACTTATGGAAATCCGCCAATTAGAATATTTCCAAATGACTTGCCGCTTAAGTAGCATCTCGAAAGCAGCCGAACAATTGCATGTGGCCCAGCCATCGGTTTCTATTGCCATTCAAAAGCTGGAGGAAGAACTTGGCGTCCAGCTTTTCCAGCGAACCCAACGCCAGATATCGCTTACATCAGAAGGACATATTTTTTTACAACGGGTAAATACGATTTTAACTCAACTAGAAGATTCCATAAATGAAATGAAAGATCTCCAGCTGCATCCCAAATCCTCCATCAAAATAGGCATTCCGCCGATGATTGGCGTCTTGCTCTTCCCCGAGATTTTTGCCCAATTTCGCAAACAGTATCCGCACATTGAACTCTCGGCAGTCGAAGGCGGCTCGTTGTCCATTCAAAATTTGGTTGAACAAAACAGAATTGATATCGGCATTATCACCCAATCAAAATCTTCGCCGCTCTTAAAAACCCTCCCCATTACCACCGGCCAAATCCATGTATGTTTACCGCTTCACCATCCACTTGGCAGCTTGCCCAGCATTTCTTTCGATCAGCTTCACGATCAGCCGTTTATTTTGCTGAAAGAAGACACCTACAATCGCAAGGTGGTTATCGAGGAATGCAAAAAACACCACTTTACTCCGAATATCGTATTCTCCTCCAGTCAAATTGAAACCATCATCAGTCTTGTCGAACTTGACATCGGTATTTCTTTCCTCTTTGACACCATTGCCAAAAAGTATCCTACCATTCACAGTTGTCCGTTGTCTGAACCACTGAACTTTCAAATTGTACTTGCCTGGAATCCCAACAGATACCTGACAAATGCCGCCAAAGCCTTTATTGATTTCATGACACACCTTCAGCCGCAGCAGTGATTTAGCTGCCACAAAGCCTTGTAGGCCAAAGTGCCTGCAAGGCTTTATTTTATTATCATCTACCAAAACCCGCCCAGCCGAACCGTCATGCATCAAATCGTTTTTATAATTTTCAGGTAATTTTGCATAATTACGAAGGGAAAATAATTTTTTTGTCGAAATGTACAAATTATTGTAACATAGTAGTATGCAGTACATTTATTTGTTACTGAATAAACTGCAATCAAATATACCGGAGGTGATTATGATAACAATTAAAATTCCTGTCTCACACCAAGTCTTTGGCACATTTGAAATTGCTCAGTTGATGAGTTCACCCGATAGTAAAAGTTAATAGTATTACAATAAAGGAGAGAAGATAATGGGCTTTTTAGTTAATATGAAAGTAAGCCTGAAACTTACTGTTCTAGTTTTTATCGCACTACTATCTATGAGCGTAATAGGGTACACGGGATATTATTATCTGCAACAGTCAAATTCCGCTATGAATACTATGTATGCAGATTATTTAATACCGATTGATCTAATAAATGAAAATCGTTCTTATGTCAACCGAGTCAATGCAACCGCACTGGAACTGATGCTCACAACAGACGAAAAAAAGAAACAGCAGCTATTGAATACCATAAATGATCGTGTCAAAAATTTTAATAATAATATAGCAGAAATTGAAAAAGCCCATTTAGATGTCAGCGAGAAAGAAAAGCTGGCTTCAATCAAGACCGCCATGCAAAAGTACCGCGGCGGCAGAGATAAGGCCGTTGAGCTGGCAATACAAAACAAAAACACGGAAGCCTATGCGCTCTATGTGGCCACTGTGGAATCATCAGCAACTGAGGCGCTGGACAAGCTTAGAGATCTTTCCGATTATTATGTCGAAATGTCCGAAAAAAACAATGCCAACAACAAAGCCGACTTTGAGAAAGCAACCCGTATTATCGTCGGGGTTATTTTCACAGCCTTATTGTTATTGGGATTGAGCGGATGGTACATAACGAAAATCATAGCCACCCCGTTAAAGGCAATGGTTGCGTTTTGCCAAGAATTGGCTGATGGTGATTTTCGTGATAAGCCCCGGAAAGTTATTAGAAAAGATGAATTTGGCCGAGTGGCTGATGCCTTAGCAGAAATGCGGAGCACTCTCCGTACTTTGATGAAACAAATCAATGAATCAGCCGAGCAGTTAGCCGCTTCTTCTGAGGAGCTGACAGCCAGCGCCGATCAGTCGGCACTGGCCGCCAATCAAGTTGCTCAGTCCATTACCGATATTGCCCACGGCGCTGCTGAGCAGTTGACTGCCGCCAACGACACCTCTGCCGTGGTTCAGCAAATGTCGGCCAGTATTCAGCAGGTCGCCGCCAACGCCAATGAAGTAGCCGGCCAATCAGCCCTGGCCGCCGCCAGGGCAACCGAAGGCAACAAATCGGTGAATAAAGCTGTAACCCAAATGGCTTCCATCGAACAGACTGTCACATCCTCTGCCCAAGTCGTAACCAAATTAGGGGAACGCTCTAAAGAAATTGGTCAAATTGTAGATACCATTGCCGGCATTGCCGGCCAGACCAACCTACTGGCATTAAATGCGGCCATTGAAGCTGCCCGGGCAGGCGAACAAGGACGAGGGTTTGCCGTAGTCGCCGAAGAAGTCCGCAAGCTTGCCGAACAATCTCAAGATGCCGCCAAACAGATTGCCACCTTGATTGGCGAAATTCAGGGTGATACCGACAAAGCTGTAACCGCGATGGACGCCGGTACGCGTGAAGTCAAATTGGGAGCAGACGTAGTTAATGAGTCCGGCCAGGCCTTCCGGGAAATTGCGTCCATGGTAACCAACGTTTCTGAAGAAACCAAAGAAATATCTGCCGCAATTGAACAAATGGCTATTGGCAGTCAGCAAATTGTCGACTCGGTAAAGCAAATTGATGAGTCCAGCAAAAAATCGTCAGGCGAAGCCCAGACAGTCTCGGCTGCAACCGAGGAGCAATCGGCATCTATGGAGGAAATAGCCTCCTCCAGCCAGGCACTTGCTACCCTAGCCATGAACCTTCGTGAAGCAGTCAGCAAGTTTCAGGTTTAATATAACAAAATAGTCGCCGTAATAACGGCGACCATCGTTATTTGAAGGGACGGACAATATTGTCCTCCCTTTTTACTTTTGTACTGGCAGTTTCAATGTTCCACAAAGATTGCGCAGTTTCTCATACACTTCAGCATTATCTGCGATAAGCTTTTTAGAAATCTTACCACTATTTTTTGACAGAGAATTATTGAAAAAAAGTATTGTCTTTTTTATGTCTTTTGCTTTAAAAAACAACAAGCTGACCAGAACATCAAAGTCGGCATCATCAGGGAATTTCGCTACTGCTTCAGCATAGACACGCAGAGCCGAAACTAATATATCAGGACTATCCTCCCCAGAATTACCCCTATGCAGATAAGTAGTTAACCACTGTTTATAACCTTCGCGGGCTCGCTCCGGCCATATGGAACCATCACTGTTTTTCATGGCTTCGCAAAAATATCTTTCGGCTTTACTGTATTTTCCTTCAAACAATAGCGCCTCGGCGGCAAAAAGCCTGAGCTTTGCAGAATCTGGAGATTGCTCAAGAGCTTTTTGGGCAATTTTAAAATTCCGCGCGCCCTTTTTCTCCTTATTGCCGTTCTCACTCCACACATACCCGGTATGATATATGGCCGGCGAAGCTTGTACCGAATAAGCCTTAAGATAACCGCCGGAGGTAGCCTGCAATTGCTCATGCACCGCGCCGCTATACCATAAATGAGGTGTATTTCTGAATATCCGTGCCTGCCGCGAAATATTATTGTTCCCAACATTTACCCAGGGAGTTTCAATAACATTATACTGGCGCTTTTCGCCGTTTACATTCACATACTGTTTATCTATTTTCTCAACAAGTGGCCGCAAACGCGGTACATCGATATCTTCAAAATATTCGTCGGCATCAAGGAAAAAGATCCAATCGCCCGTGCATTGCGATATGGCAAAATTCCTTGCCGCCGAAAAATCATCGATCCATTCGAAATGACAAACTTTCACCCCCAGCTTTTCTGCAAGCGCAACAGTGCCGTCAGTCGAACCTGTGTCGACAACTATTACTTCATCGAAAAGGCTTTTGCCCCAATGTAAAGCACGCAACAAATTCTGTTCCTCGTTTTTAACAATCAAGCACTGTGTAAGTTTTACCATGTAACGGTTCCCTCCGGAACTAATTCACCTTTACTGTTAATAAATTAGTTTAGCATAGCAATATTAAATTTATATTTCATCTGTTCTTGGTTACCAGCTTTTCGAATGCATTTCTATTATTTAGGAAATACAGTATCATTCATATATTTTTCCAACATTTCCTATATATGATAGCATTAGCGAGGTGGTTATATGGCAATTGGATTACCAGGTTCGTTGAATGTAACACCACATACTTTACAAGGTAAAAATAAGGTTACACATAAAAATGATAAAAATCAAAAACACTCTCAACAACACTACCAGCAACAGCAAGAAAAGGAGCAGCAAGCAACACCTCAGAAAATCGACCTGAGCAAACTCGTTATCAATAAAAAACAATCTTTTAATCTAAGTTACCTTGAATTTATAGGGCAAATGAACCGTCTGACCATAGCGTCTAGTGATACAACAGAGAATCAGTAAAAGGAGAAGCCGTCCACTCAGGAACGCCTTCTCCTTTTTCTTGCCCACGTCGCTTAGAAGTAATTACCTCCCAAAAATATTAAGTAGAAATTTGTAAAATCAAGCAACAATCTTTTGTATTTCTTCACCTATTTTAAAGGGAAATCATTTAATAGAACGGAATTTTATAATACATATTTTTATTTCTGGGAGGAACACGTACAATGAAACTAATTATCGGTCATACTGGTTCTGGTAAAACATCAAAAGCAATTGAAGTAGGCCTCAAACTAGCCGAAGCAGGTAAACGAGTGTTGTTTTTTGACGGAGAATCATCGGCTGAACACTATATCAACTCTAAACTAGATACCAAGAAGCTTCCTGTTGGTTTTAACATTTTTAATACATTTAGTAAGGTTCAGGATATCTACTCTAAAATTGAATATGGTGGATATGATGCTTATATTATAGATACACCTAATTTATATTTTGATTTGGAGAAACTTTATAACATCAAAACCCCGAGTGCTATATACTTTGTATTAGGTTTAGAGTCTAATCCCTTTCCGGAGTTAAATAAAGATATGGTTATTATCACGGCCTATGATGAGTTAAAGTCTATGTTTGCTAATAAAGCTTAATAACGATATAAAAGAACATTATCTTAGCATACACTACTATGTGCTATGCTTAGATAATGTTCTTTTTGTTTCTCTACCAAACCAGCTACACTAAAGGCTCTGCATGATTATCAAGCATATTCGTTAAGTAATCCCTGATAATAACATTGGCTCTGGCCTTTTCATCGGTGTTGGCAAAATGAAAATTACCATCAGTAATTGTAAATTCAGTAATTCCGTTTACCACCAGTTGTTCTTTTATGCGATGCGTCAATTTGCTTATTAACGTCTCCTTTGCTTCGGTAGCCATAATATCCACTCCTCTATTTCCATATTATGGATATTATTATAGCACTAATTATGTAAAAAGCAATATAAAAAAATTAATTCAACCAAATTTTAATACCGCCACTAGTTAAACAAAAAGCCGCCCTGCAAAACCCAAGCAAGCAGGCGGCAATTCACTGATTTACACACATTATTTTTGATCCCCACTTTTTATTTTGCTTTCCAAAATGCAGGCAAATGAATTTGATTTATCTTTATGTAATGTATTCTGGGGTTGAGATTGAGAATTTTTCTTTTGATGATTGTAAACAGGTTGTATCGCTGCAACTTTCACTATCATATTCATCTCTCCTTGGTATGGGATAACTTGCTATTGCTAAATTACTTGTTGTAAATTTAACATAGGAATGTGACAAAACCATGACAAAATCCAAATAAATCCATAAAGACACGAGGACACTTTGTTTTTCCGCCTATGTTGCCGTCTAGATATTTTATGTTATAATTAATTGTAAGTAAAAGGAAAAGCGCCGCTTGACGCACTTTTTCTAACATTTTTCCAATTATTTCGCAGTATAAACGCAGCAAAAAACACCGTACTAATCAGACAGGCTGTGTTTTTATTTTTATGTAGATCAGTCATACATTGCCCCCATTGCGGGAACGGATACAACGAAGGAAATTCTAGTACGAAATGCGCTAAGCCGTTACCTGAAGAGAACGGAAATATTCCTAATGTTCCTTACAGATCCATTGCTCCAGATGTTGCATATTCATAATCGTGTTATTTATTAAAGAAAAGGAGTCTGATCTTATGAAAACTTTTTTATCAATCTTATTTTGTATCACAATCTCATTGGTTAGTTTACCTGCACATGCCGAATTTAGTTTTAGCACCAAACCAGAGTTGAAACCGACTATCGCCGTACTAGTCGGAGGCCAAGGAGCAATTAGAAGTAATGAAAAGGCCATGAAAATTATTTATGATAAACTTAATGAAAAATTCCCAAATGCTAAATATAATTTGACTACTGACAGCAAGTTAACTCAGGATGCCTTAGTTTTTGCAGAAGATGAAGATGTTACCGACTTATCTAATATAAAAAAAGCTCAACTTGCTAAGTTCGGCAAAGAGCGCAATTTTGATTATGTTATTGTTCTGGTATTGGGTATGGGTTATGGCCGAGCAGGCATAGATTTTTGGTCAGCAAACTACGACATCGACGTTGATTTGCAGGCTAAAGTAGTAGATGTTGCAACAAGTCAATACCTATATCGACAAAACATCATGGGCCATGGCAGGAGTTCCGCCCCCATCGGTACGCCAAGTTCTGTAAACGCCTTCGCTAAAGCAACTCAAAAATGTATGGAGCAGTTTTGCGCAGAGGTTAATATAAATCCTGTAAAACCGGAAAAGATTGAAACCAACGAGCCCGCTCCAGCATTGTAGTTACGAGTACTATCACATAAATTGATCAGAATAGGGATTTTCAGAAGAAAATGGGGTGGGATTATCGACATTGAATATGTCGATAATCCCACCCCATTAACACGTGCGAATTAATCGGTTCCTATTGGTTGTGCCGCCATTGCGCCACAGATTTTTTAACGCTTGCGCTGATTTAAAACATTTGTTTGGCGGTGTAAAGAGTGGTATAAATGGAAAAGCCGCACCTTGAGGGATGCGGCTTAATCTCATGCCTTAGTTATTCTACAGGAAGTTTTTTTATCGTATTTCTAATGAAATGCATCACTGCATCTCGCATTTTGTCGTTATTTTCTTTACCTGAATAAGACCATATTATTGATCCTGTTTTCCCATCGTACAAGACTGATCTTCCTTCAGCCCACCCATAGTACTGATAATGCGCTGGTATCGTTACAGTTTCCGGCACATAATTATCAACCTTAATTTGATAAGTACGATACATGCGGCTGACTGGATCATAATCCGTCATAGTTTGGTAATACGGTCTATTAACAAATTGAGTTTTTGTGGATTCGGGAATCCACGTTTGCCCACTCCCAGAGTCGTTAATTTCAATAACCAATAACGCCTCTGCACACTTCGCCCCGCAAGGTTGACTCAATATATTTAAAATGCTTTCTTTGTCATCAAATAAATTGTCTAAGGATACTATCTTTGCTTTAAGGTCCGTTGCAGAAATAAGAACATTTTTACGCCTTTTACTCTCTTTGGCATAAATATCAGCCATGACTAAATTGGATAAAGCTTCTGTCCGAGAAGAATTGGAAGGAACTTTTGAAATTGAATCCTGTAGTTGAAACGATTGCAAACTTTCTTGAGATGGAGTAGCTTCTTTCACGTTGTTTAGCGGTCCTAATACTACAATATGCTTAATTAAAGAGAAATTAGCTTTTTTATCTTTCCACTCCTCAGCTAAGCATAAACTAGGCAATGATAGAATTAGGCAAGCCATAACAATTATTTTTTTTAACATAAGTACACCTCCATAATGCTACAATAAACACACTAAAAATATTACCATATTATGGAATTTGCATCAATAACTTCTATGCTTTTTTTCGGCATAAAATAAAAAAGCCGCCTACCAGGACGAATCCCAATAGGCGGCAAAAATCGAATCTAGTACTTAATGCAGGCTAATAAGGCTACGTTGCGTGGACGAGTTTCTGCACCGCCGGTATAATCAACCTTTTCAGTTCGGAAAGTTGAAGATGTTTTACATGTATCACAGAATATTGAATCTGAGGAGACTATCCAGTTAGGCCTACCTACCACTCCCCGGTTAATCTCAGTTACCCTTCCACTCAAACCCACAATCAATAATCTGCTTTAGCCGCTCATTCTCCATTTCTAGGCCAAGGGTATCAATTGGACGGGGTTATCGACAACAAGCGTGTCAATAACCCCGTTCCATTTTGACATTTTTCACCAACACCTTCACCAAATAGGCAGCCTCTTAGATTTTTAAATCTATGCCGCTTTTCTTTTCCCTCATGAGAATCTCGGTAAGATGAACAATCTGTGCTCCTGCTTCAACAGGCGGGATACCGTCGCGATAGATATTTGACACTACCGTACGCTGCGATTCCGGTTTTTTGCTGCTCGATTCGTAAGCCATATAGCAGCTCATGCTTTCTCCTGTTGCCAGGCCCGGACGTTCACCGATAAGCTGTATCGTCACCTTGGCGTTTAATAGCTCACTGATCTTATCCATGGTCGCCACACGGCTGTATTTTACAAAAATCGGCGTACCGAGCGTATAACCTTTATCGGTAAGCCCGTCGACCAATATTCCGTAAATATCCTCCAGATTGGCATTTATGGCATAGGAGCTGAGTCCATCCGCCGCTATGATCTGCACATCAGGAGAAGCCTTGCAGGAAGCCTTAATTAATTGCAGCGTTTCCTCTGAGAATATACGTCCCAAATCGGGTCTTCTGATATATTCTTCCTTATCTTTCGCCATAGATTGTACTTTAATAAATCCCAGCCGGTCAATAAGTTCTTCGTCAACCGATGACCATACCGCATCCATTGCTATGGCATGATCAGCACGGAATTTCAGCAGCATTTGTGTTTTAAAGCGCTCCCCGGCGCGTCCGATACACAACCTCGCATTGGTAGTGGCTTTCAGTCGGCGGCAGAATTCCATGCTTTGCGGTGCGTCAATCAAAACTTTATCCTTTATTTCCCGAGACAAAACATCTTTTACCATATCTTCCATATCGATTCTCCTATGCCATAAATATTGATGGATCGCCGGCTTTTGTTGAAAGGCTGCCGTTTTCCAGTATGCCCAGCTCTTCCATGCGACGGTTGAACTCAGCTATCGGTTTTTTGCCGCTCAAAGTGCGCAGCGCCGCAACATCGTGATAGCTCGTAGTTTGATACATAAGCATGACATCATCACCGGCAGGAATCCCCATAAAATAGTTGCAGTCGGCCAGCGTCAGCATCATCGCCAGATTTTCCAGATCATTTTGGTCTGCCCTCATATGATTCGTATAGCAGACATCGCAGCCCATCGGTATGCCTGTGAGCTTACCCATGAAATGATCTTCGAGCCCGGCCCGTATCATCTGCCGTCCATCGTAAAGATACTCAGGCCCGATAAAGCCTACGACCGTATTGACAAGAAACGGATGATATCTTTTGGCAAATGCGTAGCAGCGCGCCTCAAGCGTCAACTGATCGGCTCCGTGGTTGCCATCTGACGACAGTTCCGAGCCCTGGCCTGTTTCAAAATACATGAAGTTTGGCCCGGTTGAGCTCTTTTTTTCCTTCATAAGGGCATAGGCTTCATCCATAAGGGGCACGTTGATACCAAATGCCCGGCTTGCAATCTGCGAACCAGCGAGGCTTTGGAACATCAAATCCATTGGCGCGTTGGTCTTTTCCAACACTTTCATCTGTGTTGTTACATGCGCCAGCACACAGTTTTGTGTAGGAATCTGCCATTTGGTCATAAAATCTTTGAACTGTTTGAGAATGCCTGCCGTTCCCTCAATAGAATCGACTGCCGGATTAAGCCCTATAACCGCGTCACCTACCCCGTAGCTTATTCCTTCCATAACTGATGCCATAATGCCCTCGGGATTATCGGTCGCATGATTCGGCTGCAATCTTGCCGACAAAGTTCCTGTTCTTCCTATAGTCGTATTGCAGGTAGCCGTGACATGCATCTTGCGCGCTGCCGCCACAAGATCCATATTGCTCATCAGTTTAGCCGCCCCTGCAATAATTTCTGCCGTAAGCCCGGTGCGTATTGAAGCTATTTCTTCCGATGTTGCACTCAGCAAAAACTCGCGAAACTCGCCTGTCGTCCATGACTTTATTTTTCCGAAAACCTCCGCATTGACAGCATCCTGGTCAGCGCGCGTAACATCATCATCCTCGTAAGGTATTACAGGATTATTCCTGATATCCTCCAAGGTCATATCGGCCAATACCGCTTTTGCCGCTATACGTTCGACAATCGTCCCGGCTGCGATACCCGCGAGTACATCGCCCGATTTTTCTTCGTTGGCTTTAGCCAGTACCTCTTTTACATCCCTAAAATGATATACTTCACCAAATAAAGTTGTTTTTAACTTCATCTTCTACACTCCTGTTTTCTGTCTCTTTCTATTTTTAAGTCTTTTTGCGCATGTTTTACACGTTGAAAATCAAGGTTTTTACTACCACCGGCACCACACCGCCGACAGGTCTGCCAATATCCACATAGTCGCCGTCTCCGGCCTTAATCTTGTCTAAGCAGATGATACTCCTATCCGGCAGCAGCCTCTGCAGTGTAAGCCCCAGTGCTTTGGCAAAATCTTCTTCTATTAGTACGACAATTGTTTTTTCCTCACGTTCGCGCAGCTCCGAAGCCAAAGCCGCCGCCATCTGCCGCAGTATCATATAGGATGGTGCACAACTGCCGCGAAAGGCAATAGCGGGCAGTTCCTCCGGGAACAGAATCAGCTTATTTTTCAGCTCCTGTTCCATTTCTGCCGGAGTCTGAGCTGCCAAAAACAGCACCGGCAGGTTCTTCAGCGGCAAAGCCGACGACGCTGCCGTTACCGTACTGCCGCTGATATGCAGCGAATGGCTGCCGGCGCCAATAACCGTAGCTCTGATTTTTTCTTTGGACAGCAGCGGAATATTTCCCGCCGCTTCAAAGCGCCGCCGTATTGATTGCCCGAGCAGCGGCCCGATATCGCCGAATATCGCAATATCCTCAACCCGGTCTGCAGTACTGTTCCGATAGATAAATTCCGCCACGCCGCCGGAAAACATTACCTTATGCCGCGGCAGCTCGCCTGCTGCCGGGCCGATAAACAGCTCTTTTGCCGCCGGACTCAGTTTTTCTCCCTTGCTCACTGCCAGAAGCGTATCGGCAAAAGCATCTGTCAGCAGGCACAATTCATTCCATTCTGCCTTTTTCCCTACAAACAGCGGTAAATTCCGTTCGGCTAAAAACGGCTGCACCCGCTCCGAAATATAAGTAATATACTGCTGCTCATCAAGCCTTACCAGCCGCCCGCCGATGTCGAGGGCAAACGTCTGCTGCACTGCTCCGTTTATAAATAAAGCCGCATTCGTAGTACCGCCGCCGATATCAAAATTCACGACACTGCCTGCTTCCTGTTTGGACAACTCCGCCGCGCCGGCCCCATAACCGGCCAGAACCGATTCGAGGTCAGGCCCTGCCGTCGCTACCACAAAATCTCCGGCAAATTCTGCCAGCCTGTGCAGTACGGCCTCTGCATTTTCCTTGCGCGCCGTTTCACCGGTGATAATTACGGCCCCGGTGGCAATCGCGTTCTTTTGCACACCGGCACTTTGATATTCTGTCTGCAGTATTCCGGCAACCGCCGCAAAATCGATATCCTGCCCGCCCGGCAGAACCGGTGTAAAATAAATCGGACTGCGGTATAAAATTTCTTTTTTAGTGATTTTGATATCCGGTATGGCCGTCACTGCCGCACTTTCCAGATAGATCCGGCTGAAAATCACCTGAGTTGTCGTTGTTCCCAGATCAATACCAACACTCAATAAAGTTTCCTGCATACTCGCCATCCCTAAAACAGAATAAGGCTGCCTTCTAAGTGTTCGAAGACAGCCTTTCGCCTCGCTATCCTTTATTCTTTATCCAGCTCATCAAGCACGCCGAATTCCGCTTCGAACGGACGGATATTCTTATTGCCCCAGATGAAATAATAAATGATTGCCACTGCATACACACCGAGCACATACAGCAGGGCATCGCTGGACGCGATCAACAGGCTGATCAGGCAAAAAATCGCCATAAGCAGGCTGATAGCCGGGACTATCGGATAGGAAACCTTAAATGGGCGCTTTAATTCAGGTTCTTTCGCGCGAAGAATAAAGAGACTTACAAGACTTATAATATACATGACAACAGAACCAAACACCGAAATCGTTATAACAACATTCGTAAGACCTGTCAGGGCTGTTCCCAGGCAGACAACTCCCGGTATCAGCAATGCCCAAAATGGCGTACGGTGCTTTTCACTGAGATTGGCAAGGAACTTCGGCAGATAACCGGTACGTGCCATAGCATAAGTCTGACGTGAATAACCGAGGATAATGCCGTGCAGTGAAGCTATAAGGCCGAATAGCCCGATGACACTCATAAGCATTACCGGCAGGGAACCTTCGCCATAAACGGCACCTAAGGCCAGCGGCAGCGGAAAATCCACGCTGTCAATGAGCTTTGTATCGACAATGCCTGCGGTCAGGAACAAAGTCAGAAAAGCCATTACCAGCAGCGTTGCCATCCCGCTTAAGAAGCCTTTAGAAATATCACGCTGTGGGTCTACCATTTCCTCGGCACTCATAGCGCCGCCTTCAATTGCGAGGTAAAACCAGATAGCAAAAGGTACAGCAGCCATAACGCCCTCTGCGCCGTTAGGAAAATACGGCTCTGCCATTACACGGGAAAGCTCAAAATGCGGCAAAGCCAGTACCCAGTAAATTACAAGACCGACAAGTGCTATAACCGTTACCGCAAGCTCAAAAGTTGCGGAGGTTTTTACACCCATATAATTAACAAAAATAAAAAATAAAAATGCCGCTACCGTAGCCACCATAACATCGATGCCTGGAAAAATCGTATGAACATAGCCGCCGACAGCCAGTGCGATAGCCGGCGGAGCAAAAACGAATTCAATGAGGCAGCTTATGCCGTTCATATAGCCACCGAATTTGCCGAGTGCCCGGCGCGCATAAGCCGAAGGCCCGCCTGCGTGCGGAATAGCCGTAGCCAGCTCCGAATAGGATAAAATAAACGTCACATAAAAAATCGTTACCGGAATCAGTGCCAACGCCAATCCCATAACACCGCCTTGGGCAAAACCATAGCTCCAACCAAAATAATTACCTGAAATAACTAGCCCTACCGCCAAAGCCCATAGATGAATCGGCTTTAATACACGCGACAGGTTTTTTTCTTTTTCTGCCTGTTCGTACAGCTCAACTTTTGTACTGACTTCCATAATGATCTCCTCCTCTTAAATAATTTCATCCTCTTACAAAACCACAAAAAGGCTCACCGGCAGAATGTCAGTATATCTGCCAGTGAGCCTCATTGCTCAAATAATAAAAATTACTTCGTTTTTACAAACCAACACAAACAACAAAAAAGCACTCCGAATAAGTCGCCTAAACGACCATAACAGAGCACTATTGCCAGCTATTCCTTTGTAAAAACTTAATCACATATTAACTGAAAAGGATAAGTTTGTCAATCACTTATTTTACTTTTTTAAAACCATTGCAGCCGCCTCAGCCAAAGTCATCTGATGATTCATCGCCGTCTTTAACAGCCGCTGATGCGCCTCCTGTACAGATATGCCGAACTTATCCTGGATCACGCTGCGGGCGTGATTAATCTGTTTTTGATCAGCCAGCACCTTTTGGGTTCGCTCCAGTTCCACCCGTGTTTTTACAAACTCCTGCCAGCGGGCATAAGCAATTTGTATTGTCGCCAAAAGATTCCGTTCTGAGATAGGTTTAATTATATAACCGTATACGTGAATATTTTCCGCCCGCTGCAAAAAGCTTGACTGACTGTTTGCTGTTACCATAACTACGGGAATATCCATCTGGTACATGGCTCTGGCCGCCTCAAGCCCATCCATCCTCGGCATAGTAATATCCATGACTACAAGCTCCGGCTGAAATTGCCGCGCAAGCTCAATCGCCGTCTGTCCATCGCAGCAGCTGCCGCAAATGACGTGTCCGGCCTCTGTCAGAGCTTCCTCCAGATCGGCCCTGATCATTACCTCATCCTCGGCTATCAAAATGGACAACGATTTCATTTGCTTTCTCCTCCTCTGTTCCGCTCAGTCCGCATAGCAAAAATGACAGTTCCGCTATCACACAATCATCCCGTTGATACAGGGCAAAAGTCCCTTTTAGCTGATCACAGACAAATAGCCGTACCAGATACAGGCCCATACTGGAACGCAGCCCTTGCTCCGCTGGCATTTGTTTCGGCAGACAGCCGTAATTCCATACTTCCATTTGAACCATATCTGCTTTTCTGCATAGCGATACGCCAAGAATATCTACATTAGCCGCCTCATTTTTTCCATGCTTTACCGCATTGGAGATCAGCTCATTTAGTACCAGGGCTACCGGCACAGCCTGTTTGGCATGGATAAACACTTCCGGCCCTTCCACGCGCCCTTTCATTTCCTGCTGCGGGCTGCTGCTGTTCTCCAGAATCTTCTCCATAATATAAGAAGCAAGCTCCTTTAAGTTAACCAAATCCCGCGACTGGTAAGTAAAAACCTCATATACCTTCGATATGGATAAAATCCGGTTTGTGCAGGCCTGAAATTCTTCCTTTACCTTTGGCTCCTTCGAGCGCCGCATTTGCATATGCAGCAGCGAAATGACATTTTGCAGCGTGTTTTTTACCCGATGATTGATTTCGGCAATCATCACGCTTTGCATGTCAAGCTGTTTTTCCTTTTGCCGCAGTTCTGTTACATCCTGCACCGACACGACACATCCGCTGAGTTCGCTGTGCGCTACCAGCGGATGCGCCCGAAAAAGATAACTGGCCTCGCCGTATTGGAAATTTTGGGGCATTTTAAGCAGCTCTACCATCTCATTTAGCGAAGGATATTGCAAAAACTGCCGCAGATTCTGCCCTACGGCATCCTGTTGCCAGAAATTGCGGGCAAACAGCAATGCCCGCTTATTCGCATAGGTAATACGGCCTTGCGGATCAAGCACAAAGACACCGCTGCCCAGCCACTCATCCCAGCCGCAGCCTGTAGTTGTCAGCGACATCAGTGTCTGGCTCAGGTGATCAGCCGTCTGGGTTAAGAACGATACCTGTTTTTGCTGCTTCAGCTCGCTTGAGATATCACGCTCCATAATCAGCACGCCGATAATACAACCCTTGTCATTTCTTATCGGCGTGACTGTCTGCGAAATAGGTACGCCTTCCTGGCTTACGCCGCGTGTGTCAACGATCCGGTCGCCGAGAGAAAGCGCCTGATAAACGGCAGGCTCATGCTCGGCTGTGGCAATCTCACCAACTACACTTTTTCGGTACAGCGACTTTTCCTTTTTGTCGCAAGCCCATGCCAAAACAATACTGTCATTACCCGACGGAAGCGGCGCATCAATAAACAAGTCCGTATCAACCAGCGCCGCCCACAGAGGCAGTTGATTTTCAATTGACTCCAAATGGCTGATATCGCTGTCGGACAAATTGGTAAACTGCCGACAAAGCTCACGCAATCTGCTGTTTGAATTCATCTTCATCACCCATTCAACAAAAAAAGCCTGAGCAAAAATACTTCCCATGCTCAGGCTTCATTGCCGAAATTAAAATACACTTTTTTAAATCATAAACGATTTTTCGAAAAATTACAAGTATAGGAAATTATCTCCACTATCTCTCGTATGATGTCGCTTGCGTCTAAACAACAAAAACTCAGCTAACGCCGCCTCCAGCTGCCGGAGCGCTTCGGTTGTATCCGCGCCTGCTGTACTGCGCCGGGCAAACTCGTCCGATGCCTCGCGAATCTTATCATATATCTCGCACTCTTTTTGGCGGTACTCTACCGATATTCGCCGGATTAACATGGGACATTTACCGTCGCAATCACTAAGTTTTTTTGTGCCTTGGCCTGATATATAAAGCCTGCGTTAGGCTTACTACTATTCCAAATAGAGCAAACATGAATGGAGCATACTTGTAAAAGACCCGCACATTTGTCACCTATTATTATTAAGTACCTAATTCCCACAAAAATACAGAAATCCTGCAAGATTTTAATTTCTTGCAGGTGGAGATGTCGAAGTTTCTCAACCAACAGCCACGAGTCTAAAAACACAAAAGTATCTAAAGCAGAATTTTGGCAACAATTAAGACAGACTAACTAATAGCCTATCTCTTTTTTGAAGCGTTTTTTTAGTTCTTGATAGAAGTTCTCTCGCGTGCCAACCTGAAGAATAACAACAATTATTTCTTCTTCTCTTATTTGATAAGCTATACGGTACTCTGTTCCTGTTACCTTTAAATGATAAGAATAGACAGTTGCCAAGTCTCCCTTTAACAGCTCTCCAATATAAGGGTTTTCTGCTATCATATCGAGTGCGGTTAGTATCTTAGTCCTTACAGGTTTATCAAATTTACGTAACTCCCTTGCCGCAGAATTCAGGACAACCAATTCATACATTTTCATTCTCCCTTTTTCAGGTCGGAAAGCGAAACATATTCTTTTTTGCTATACTCCTGTTCTGCTTCGGCAACTAAGCTATCCAATGCCTTATTTAACTGTACCTGATACTCTTTTACCGTCTGCTCTGTCACGGGTTTTCCATCCTTCGCTATATCGGCCCGAATAAGGTCTTGTAACTCGTCCGAGATTGTACGGGGCTTCAAAATTATCTGCTCCCCATCAATTATGATTTTAACTTTACTGCCTGCTCCAAGCTTGAATTTATCCCGAACCTCTTTAGGTAAAACGAATTGTCCTTTACTGCTCATTACAACGTCATATTCCATATTACACCTCTGAGTAAGAAGTAAGATTTCCTACTTTCATCATACTTTATATACACCGAAAACTCAAGCGAAAAAAGAAGGACTAGGTATTATGCCTGCTCCTGACTCGCGGTCAAGTAGAAGCGTGCCTCACGACACGCAACCCTCACGGAAGCATTTTATGGTTCACGTTTTTCCCTTTACCAAAAAGCCAAAGACCAGCTAAGTGAAGTTAAGGGCTTGACTTCACTTAGCTGGTCTTTGGTTCACCTGTTCACCTGCGAAGGGAAGTCCGATAATGAAGATATCGGCAATCCCCCAACGCTTAGCACTCTTCATAATTTTTCTTATTTTTTTTGGGCCGCAATCTGGTCGGCAATTCCGGTTTCCTTTAAAACTTGATCTAGCCTTGTAGATTCGGTTATCCACTTTTCACTAAACTCTTGCGGTCCCATATAATCCACCGACATTCCCATTCCTTCCACAAGGTTTTTAAACTCCGGGTCGTTCACGATTCTTTCGAAAATTTCAGCTAATTTTATCTTGACATCAGGCGGCAGCATTTTAGGCGCTGCAATTCCTTGCCAAATACTAAACGTAACATTTACGCCCTGTTCTTTTAGTGTTGGTACATTCTTGAGTTCAGGAATCGTCGACCGTTTTTCAGAAGCAACTGCCAACACCCGAATCATACCGCCCTTAACCTCTTCTTTTATCCCTGCAGTGCCAAACAAGAGTTGAACATGTCCGCCCAGAAGAGCCGCAACTCCTTCTGAGTCTCCCCTAAACGGAACCTGAACAATATTAATGCCCGCCTCTTTGGCGAACATTTCCCCAGTAATATGCACCGCCAACCCTATGCCCGAGTGAGCAAATTTTATTTCTCCGGGATGCGCTTTGGCAAACTCTATTAGTTCTCCGATATTTTTCCAGGGCTGATCTGCCTTAACCGCCACAACAATTGGAAAATCTGCTACTTGAACTATCGGATCTAAGGCTGTAGCGTAATGATATTTTGTCTGGCTATGAAGTGTTTGCAAAATGGTTCCACTGCCAACCGCGCCAAGAGTATAACCGTCGGGATTGGCTCCAGCGAGTTCATTCCAACCAAGTTTGCCTCCACCACCCGGTATATTGGCGACAACCAACGGCTGATCCATATATTTCATTGCCGTCTTCTCCATTGCCCGTACCATTATATCTGTACTTCCACCAGCAGTATAAGGCACAATAATCGTAATCGGTTTGGTTGGATATTTCGTAGCGACAGTCATCTCTTTATCTTTCAGACCACATCCTGTCATCGCCATTGTGGCTAAGAAGCACAGAATTAGTAGACTAGCAAGCTTCTTATATACCACATTGTCCCCTCCTTATCTTGTTTTTATTTACATTATTTCTACAATAATACAATATTTCCTTTTTTAGAAATATTTTCATCCTCTGTTTGATATGAGAATGGATATCCCCCGTACATTATTAGTAAGTGTGGTATAATTAAGATAGAGTCATCAACACAAAGGGGCCTTCCAATGAAAAGCAGATATCCTCTTGCTATTCTAAACGGTGCTATCATTACTGCGGATGGAGAATATTCCTGTCAAACAATAAGTTTGGCAGAAGCCAAGAAACTGGTTCAGTCTGCACCCGGTATTATTTCCGCAGTAGGACACCAAGCAACAGCAGAAATAATTTCTGATCTTTTAGGAATAAAAGTAGATTTTAATCGGATCAACTTCCACCAGAATACAGGACAACAGGCACTGGTGTTTAAGCTCAATAGCCGTCCCCCCGAAGGGATTATCCTCTCCCGTGATGAAATTGAGGCATTTGGTTTCCAATTTCAGTTGCTATCTAGGCATACATAACTTAATTACCGCCGACTAGGCGGTATTTTTCTGCCCAAATAAAAAAAGCCCCGCCAATGCAGGGCTAGGGCGTTAATCTTCTTGGCTATCCCCCTCTTCTCTTTTACGCACTATTTTAAGGATCTCGCTAACATTTCTATCTATTTCTCCGATTTGATTTTCCAACCTTTCCAACCGTTTTTTGAATACACTAATGATATTACGCTCTTCTTCAGACACAATCCCACACCTCCCGTCTTTACATAATATGCACTTTAATATTAAAGTGACAAAAAAATTGCCGCCCGCCAGTTACCCGGCAAGCGGCAATGTATTTCATGGTTGCGGGGGTAGGATTTGAACCTGCGGCCTTCGGGTTATGAGCCCGACGAGCTACCACTGCTCTACCTCGCGATATTATTATAAGCACGAATATGAATCGCGGGGACAGTTCTGTTTGAGTCTACTGTCCCTTAAGCAAGTCAACCCCTTTTATTCCCAATTCCAACAGTGCTCAAAATTTTAGAAACGGATAAATTAACGGCAGCAATCCGGAAGTTTCCAGCTTTTACTTCCAAGATTGTTGCCGTTTTCTTCATATTCGGCTATTTAGACCAATAGCCACTTGAGAATATGGCTATTTTCGCACAGTCTGCCGTTCCTTAGTGTCACCCACTACCTTTCCTGTCTACGCTTAGACCTGGCGTTACCGCTTCAGCCCCAAGGCTAGATACTGGATACTAAATGGGTTCTTCTATTTTATACACGGTTCGATTCCTTCCACTGTTTTTGGCAATATACAACTTACTATCTACCGCTTCCAACAATTCACTTACTTTTCTACCGCAGTTTTCTCCAATTCCTATACTGATCGTCAAACGTATTTTTTGGACGAATTCATGATTCTCAATAGTTTTTCTAATGTTTTCTGCTACAAGAACCCCATCATCCAAAGTTGTTTCAGCAAGCATAATTAAAAACTCTTCACCGCCATAGCGTCCAACAAGATCAGATTGTCTAGTATTATCTCTGAAAATTTGGGATAATTCTTTTAAGATTTTATCTCCTGTAAGGTGTCCATAAGTATCATTAATATTTTTAAAATGGTCAATGTCTAGTATCATAACAACAAAATTGCATTTGTTGCGGCTGCACCGTTTAACCTCTTCTTCTAATCTGTCATAAATATGTCGGTGATTATATAGCCCTGTAAGTCCATCTATTGTTGATAGATTCGTTAAAATACGGTTCTGCTCAAACAGTTTCTCTTCCTGCTGCTTCATTTCCCTGAATATGATTTCAAATGGTTCCTGTATCCCTTTAACGACAATCGTCTTATAGATTAGGAAAAAAGAAAATATCTTAAAATAATGACCGATTAGGTTGGAGATATCATAATTATCTATATATATAGTAAAAGCCAACTCAGAAATAATGGTACAGATCATCGACAAAAATAAATATCGATATACGACCGACTCGAACGAATCCCTATTTTTATTAAGCATAATAATCGCTGCAACCAATATTAAACAGATAATATATTCACTATAGATTTTAAAAGGAGTAAGCCCTACCCCTTTTACATAACACTCCGGGAATATCTTCCATATAAAAACAGAAAACATGATTAGCGTAGTAACCACCGTGCAAATCCCAAAGAATAAATAGGTATTGACTTTCTTTTCAGACTTTACAAATTTAAAAGCAAGTAACAGAATGATACTCTCAAAATAGCGGGCGGCGACCCATAGCTGCGTGGCATAATAATCGTAGTCAAAAATCCGCATACCCTTGAAACCCATCGTATGAAATAGATCGATAAACCCAACGAATAAAGACGCAGTTCCAACTATTATCAGGTAATTATTGGTTATATAACGCTGTGCGTTCCATGAGAGCAAAAAAACAGTAAATGCAATACATATGCTGAATATCTCCGCAACAGTATGAAATAGAAGATAGCTATACAAACTGCTCGAATATAATAAGCTAAGTGCGGTTATAAAAAAAATAATTCTAATGCCTTGCTGATATTTATACTGCATCAATATCCTCTCCGCTCCGATGAATAAGTAAGTTATAGCTATTTTCTCTTAAAAATTGCTAATTCCTGCTATATTTCCACAATTTTCTACTTTTATCGCCGTTAGGCATGTTACAGGTGACCTTAATTGGGCTTAATTGAAAAGCGAGATGCCACTTTGTAAGGCGAGACGCCATTTTGTAAATTGACAACTGAATATTTGTAAACGAAACGCAGTTTTTGTGTAGGGACAGTATGAATCGCGGGAACGGTTCTATTTGAGTCTACTGTCCTTTAAGCAAGTCAACCCCTTTTATTCCCCCAATTCCAACAGCCACTATTGCCGGTCAGGCAATAGTGGCTGTTGTTCAATACCCTTCATCAATCGGCTTTACACAGTTTAAATTCCATCCCTTCATAAACCCTCGTCCTCTTCATTTTGAGGGATTGGTTTAGCTAACACAGGTTGCATAATTGCACTAACATTAGTTCGTTTAGACCTAACAAGTACCCCTTCTTGCCACATTTGATAACCATACAATAAAACCCCATGGAGAGTAGAAAGTAGTACATTTTGCAAAGGAGTAATATCAAGTCGTTGGGTAATTCCTCTGCTGGCTATAAAGTGAACTAAAAACAAAAATACAAATCCAAAATTTAATATTAGGTCTATAGCTACATATCTCCAAAATCGTCCATATAAAAAATGAAACAGCCAAATAGTCATTACAGGATTTAACCCAAACAAATAAGAAACGGTTTTCAATGGATATGCAGTTTCACGAACAATCCACCAGCCAAGCGTCTGTCCTACCTCAACTATAACAATACTCGTAATTACAGAAAACAAAGCGACAGGCATGAACCTTTTTATTTCTTCTTTCTTCATGAAAAATAAAGTCAGCCAAGGTACGATTATCATTGACCATAATACTACTTGATTGCTCATGTTAGGTAACTCCTTTATCCCACTTAATGATAGTAGTATTCCAGCTCCTTACTCTTTTTATTTTTCGAAAGTCTCGACTCATGATACCGATAAATATTTTTAGAGAACTTTTACCACCGGCAAAACCATAGACGGCATATAGTTTCCTGTCAGTATTACTATATCATAGTATAACAATTGGATTACAAGGGACGGGGTTATCGACAACAAGCGTGTCAACAACCCCGTCCCTTGCCATTCGTGAAGAGCTTTGTAAAACGGCTGAAAAGACAAAGATATCCATAAGATTTTCCTACCGTTTTTTCCAAAAAAGAAAAACATCTGTGGTAGTGCTTCCATCTTCCTCTGGATAATCTTGCCGCACACTACGAATACATTTTAGTCCACGCTGTTCCAAAAACGCCTTGATTTCAGCTTCCTGAAAATAATTAAAATATAACGGCTGCTCAGAAAAACTTGTTGTCTCAAAACCGGGCTGTTTCCCCTCCATGAAACTCAAATACACATAACCGCCGCTCCTTACCCAATTGGACGCATTCGCCAGTACAGCCTTTGCTTCCGCATCCTCTAAATGAACAATACTAAACGACAAAATAACTGCATCAAATGATTCTGATGGAAAATTCGCTTTACGCGAATCTTGCAGATGAAAATTGCCCTGGGGAACATTCCTCTTAGCTAATTCCAGCATTTCCACCGAAAGATCAATTCCGGTAATCGTCAGCTCTTTTTCTGCATACAGCTGTTTCGCTACATTTCCAGGGCCACAGCCAATATCAAGTATGACAAAATCATTCTCCAACAACTTGGCAAACTCCGCGACATGGGTAACATAGGGGTTATATTGCATAAATTTATCAGCATAACTGCCACTATTTTTGTCATACGCAGCAATTGTTATTTCTATCTTCTCGCCCAAATTGCTCACCTCCATATTTATTTGTTATCCATCTTGTTATATCACGCTTTTTTATAGTCATCCATAACTAATACGATTTGAAACCACTACCAGACAAGTGCCAGCGTCAGCCACATCAACGGCGGAATTGTCTTGAACGGACATAACCACTGTCTCCTTGGCTTTGTCCGGCCAACGAAAACACCGTATTCGGCCTTATGAAACACAACAATCTATGCTCATAAATTTGTATTGTATATCAGACTATTTTATATTAAAAACAAGCCGCGCCTAATAAATCTCTCTATTACATCAACTTTTATTTACATCAGTTCTGGGTGCTAATAAAACTTCTCGCGTTAGGTCTAAGAATGCTTGGAGGGTTGGCGATAGCCATTTATCTCTGTGGTATAACATCTGCACACGATAACCTGGAATAGGCCCGCTCCATTTAACAGCACATAGTTGTCCTTCGTATAACTCTTTCTGTACAGCAAAACGAGGCAACATAGAAATTCCTAGACCGAGCATAATCAATTGCTTAATAGATTCAATACTGCTAGCTTCAAGAACGGATTGCGGAGATACCCGAAACTCCTTTAAGATTGTTTCTACTGTTAATCGATAACTACAGCCTGGCTCAGTAAGAATAACGCATGTTTCCTTTAAGTCATCAGGTGTAACCTCTTTCCTCCGCGACAAGGGATGATCAGAAGCTACTAGGAATAGCATTTGTTCGTCGGAAATTTTCTCCACAACAAGATCATCACCCGCAATCTTATCATTAATAATAAGCCCAACATCAATTTCGTTACTTCGAATACAGTCACAAATTGTACTGCAATTAGCAAACTTTAAAATCATTTCTACATTGGGATAAGTCCTTCGATAAGTCTGGAGCAAACCTGGCAGACGATAAGTCCCCAATGACTCACTTGTGCCAATTGTCAATTTTCCACGGGAAATATCTGGATTTGCTACTATTTCTAACGCTTCCGAAGTAAGCTTGATTACTTGATCTGCATAAGGCAAAAAAGATTTACCCTGGTTAGTTAGCATTACACGGTGTCCGAGACGTTCAAATAGTTTAACCCTCATCTCGTTTTCCAGAGTCTGAATATGGTTTGTTATCGTTGATTGAGCATACCCTAGCGTATCTGCTGCCTGTACAAAGCTTCCTAGTTTTGCGATGGTCACAAAAGTCTTGAGTTGACGAAACTCCATAGATCATCTTCTCCAATTCAGTAATATTGAACATTACGTTCTAATTATTCAATTTTATCATTCATTGCTTCTATGATAAGATGAATCTAAAGAATTTTCCATACAAAATTGTGGCGGTGAGCTAATGAAAACCAAAAAGGTACTACTTTTACTTGCAAACGGTTTTGAAGCCTATGAAGCTAGTGTCTTTACCGACGTGATGGGGTGGAACAAGCTGGAGGGGGATGGTTCCACCGATGTAATAACTTGCGGCATCCATAAGGAATTAAAATGTACCTGGAATTTCACTGTGATTCCCGAAGTGCAGCTCAAGGAAATTGATGTCAAATTATTTGATGCACTGGCAATCCCTGGTGGATTTGAGTCTGCTGGCTTTTACGCAGATGCTTTTAACGAAGAATTCCTTTCGATCATACGAGAATTTGAACAAGCAGGCAAAATCATTGCCTCCATATGTGTTGGAGCATTACCCTTGGGAAAAAGCGGAGTTTTAAAAAATCGTAAAGGAACGACTTACCATCTAAAAAATGGTTATCGTCAACATCAATTGGCAAATTTCGGTGTAGAATTGGTTGACCAACCGATAGTAGTAGATAAAAATATAATAACATCATCTTGTCCCTCTACTGCTCTAGGTGTGGCTTTTACATTGTTGGAGATGCTGACATCGTCAGAAAACTGTTGCAAGGTAAAACATTTAATGGGTTTTAACAAGGAGGACCGTACTAATGATTAATGTAGGTATTTTTTTGTTTAACGATATTGAACTTCTTGATTTTGCAGGCCCATATGAAGTATTTTCCATAACTTCCGAACTGAATGATTATCAACTCTTTAAGGTCTTTACGATATCCAAAGATGGCACCGAAATAAAATCTGTAAATCAATTAAAGGTAATGCCTGATTTCAGCTTTGATAACCATCCTCCAATTGATATTTTTGTAATTCCTGGGGGAGTGGGAACCAAAGCAGAAATGAATAAAGAAGAGGTTCTTGAATGGATCAAAAAAACACACGAAGGCGCAAAAGTCACTATGACTGTATGCTCGGGTGCTAGAATCCTTGGCGCCCTAGGTTTTCTAGATTATCTTGAAACAATTACGCATCATGAAGTTATTGAACATTTGAAACAGATAGCTCCCAATACTATTATTAACCAGGACAAAAGATTCATAGACGCTGGAAAAATAATGACTTCAGGCGGAATATCAGCCGGTATTGATTTAGCCCTTCATATAGTCAAAAAATTTTATGGAGAACCAATTGTTAATAAATCTATTAGATATCTGGAGTATGGTGATTGGAGATCACTATAGTTTATCAAAATAAAAGGTGATGATAGGCATGGTGACAATAAGTATACTCATATTTCCTCAAGTTGAAGAACTGGATTTTGTAGGACCATTCGAGGTTTTAAGTTATGTGAATAAAATACAGCCAAATAGCACTAAAGTTCTATTGATAGCTGAAACGGTCAATCCAGTACGTGCCTTTAATGGAATGAGAATAATTCCCGATGCTCCCCTACAAGATTGCCCCACTTTAGACATTATGGTGGCTACAGGCGGCAAAGGTAGACTAGAAGCGATGAAAAATCCTGCTATCAAAGAATTTATTCAAAAACAAATGTCCACTGCGAAATATGTTACCTCTGTTTGTACAGGAGCTTTTTTGTTGGCGGAGGCGGGTTTGCACCACTTATCATACAGCTTTTCGTGAGTTAGAATCATATTCTGTTCAATTGATCTCATCTAAGATTGTTCAAGATAGGAAAATTATTACTGCAGCCGTAGTAAGCTCAGGATTAGAATTAGGCTTTTACTTATTAAAACAATTATTTGGGTTACGCCTATCCCAAGAAGTAGCGATTAGTATTATTACTATGGGTGATGCAAAAACAGGAACGTCTCTGTATGTCTCTCATTGCTTCCTAAACAAGACTCGAGGACGATGGTACCGTCCCGCTACAAGACACTTCCACCATCTGCACGTCTTTTCTTGGCCCCTGAATGCCAAAAAGCCTTCCGCCAAAATACCGGAAGGCTTGATTTTTATGGTGCGCCCGGAGGGACTCGAACCCCCGCAAGACGCGGTTTAGGAAACCACCGCTCTATCCACCTGAGCTACGGGCGCATGTTATTTAGAAAAAGATTTGCGGACTGGTTAGCCAAATGTCCGCATCTCTACAAATATGTATTATAGCATTGCCATAATCCCTTGTCAATGTTGGGATCGCTGGCATTTTCCCGCACCAACATCCTTGTCGAAATTACGCGATATAGCGCTTTGACCGTCTCTTCTACTTTAGCCAATATTTAAAAGCCGGGCAATATTGCCTCCCAGCACCTGTTCCCGAACATAGCGATCTTCGACAATCTGCTCAATGATCGTCCTTGCTGTTAGGGGCGAGCAGTAAGGCGCATCTGAACTGAACAAGGTACGTTCCGGGTACAGCTTGATAGCAAATGATGGTGCCATGGTGGTAAAGGTGGCTGACAAGTCCAAGTACACATTTGGTATATCCTTTACTGCCTTGAGGGTATTTAACCAGTGCACGCCGCCCAGATGCCCAAGTATTAACGGTACTGTCGAGTACTTTTTAGCTAGCATCAGCAGTTCTTTGATATCCTCAAAGTTTAAGGGGAAAAAGGCATGCACCCACAGCGGCAGATTACCGGTTTCCCGTGAAGCTTGAAACAGCGGTTCTAATTGCGCTACTTGCCCTGAAAGCGGGGCCAGCTCGCCTATCCCGCGCAAGTTATTGGCTAGTATATAATTGCTTATCCAGTCGATATTTTCTTCGTAGGAAAAACCGGAAGGAATCGAACCAAAACCGATATATTTTTCCGGACTTGCCGCAATAATACTTACCAGTTCTTCAATCGCACAGATTCTTTCCTGAAGTGGATTTACGGTACCGTTCAATATGCTATATAGCCTATTTAATTCCTGCTCTAATCCTTCGATAGTAGCTGCTGTTTCGGGATGGATAGTAGAAGTAAACAAAACTGTACGGTCAATCTTTGCCGCCGTCATGAGCTGTAGTTGCTTTTCGGGTGGCAGCATTACATGGGCATGACTGTCAATAATCATAGTTTTAGCCTCACTTTTTTTGCGATTGGCGGTAGCTTCAAATTCTCGGCTTCTATCCTGGAGTCGACTTTGTACTGTTTGAAGTAGCGCTAGTTGTTTATTTACTTCATTCAGTTTGGCTGTATATAACTTGTACGCCGCTTGGCATAATGGTCTGTCAGCCGTAGGGGCTGTCGGACATTCAATGATTTGAGCAATATTATCAGTAGTGAGCCCTAAACTCAGATAAAACTGGATTGTTTTGATTCGCTCCACTGCGGTATCGTCATAATCCCGATATCCATTTTCCAGCCTGCATGAGTTTAGTATTTCCTTGGCCTCATAATATCTTATTGAGCGTACACTGGCGCCTGTCCGGCGAGATAATTCTTTGATTAACATGTTGTACTCCTCTCCACTACCACCTGACTACAGTATAAAGTATGACATTAATGATAAGGTCAAGTAAAAAAACAGACCTTCAAATAAGCGGTCTGTTTAAGCAAAATCTGCACCTATAAACGCTAGCATTTCCTTATAGGCTTTCTTGGCTGATTCTTGATTATAGCTTGGCGAAAAGGCATCGGCAAAACCATGTTGACCAGCTAATTTTTCCACCCGGACATTTGCGCAGCTACTTACCCGTACGATTAAATCATCCACTGCAAATGACTTTTCCTGCTCAGGAAAAAACAGCAGCACCGGGCAGGTTGGCGTTAGCGCCAAATAATTACGTATTCTCGATCCATAAAAACCGATTGCGCCATCACACAAGCCTGTTGCGCTGCAGTTCCAAGCCAATGTAGCTCCGATACTGTAACCCAGCACATATACTTTTTTATAGCTCGTGCGCGTCATCTGCAGCACTTCGGTTATTTTCTTATATGCGGCCTCAAAACCGATATTGTTCATAAAATTATCGTACGCAATATCTTCCTGCTCATAGGCAAAAACCTCGCCAAGCAAGTCAGGAGCAATGACATCCATTCCGTATTGCGCTAGGGTATCACATACTTGCCGGATGTGGCTGTTGATGCCATATATCTCATGTAAAACAACAACGACAGTATCTGACTGATTATGATATGTTAGCATGTCCGTTAACCCCAGACAACTACAACGTTATTTAGCTGCTGCAAAGCATTTGGGGCAATCTTCAGCGTACGGTTTGCCTGACCTGAACCGCCATACACAAAAGGATACCGCAAAAGCTGTTTATCCAAGACAAACGGTAACGCAAGCCCCACCATCGGCACACTGCCGATCTCACAACCGGTAATTTGTTTTACTTCTTTTTTTGTTGCCAATTGAACGTGCTTGCAGCCTACTAGATTCGCTATTTCGGCAAAATCCACCCGCTTACGGTCACCGGAAAAAGTTACTGCCAGATATCCCTTATCAGTCTTTAGAATTAATGTCGGTGCCGTTTGGCCGATTTCAATAGTAAAATAGTCTGCACCTTCTTGTGCGGTATGAATAGGGTTTTCGTGTAGGATGAGTTCATAGTCACACCCGCTACTCTTCAAAGCACTCTCAATGCTATCCATTTATTTATCCTTCCATTTCCACCATTTTAAGAGTTCGGTGTCATATTCAATCGTTATCAAAGGCCTGCAAGGCAACCGGCAAGGCCTGAATAACTATATTACCGACTGCAGGCAATCCGACAAGCACAGCGCCAATAATCTCATCGCGGGTTGCGCCAAGTGACTTGGCATGTTTGACATGAAAGGGCAAGCCGCCTTCCAGTCTGGCTGACGCTAATACAGCTATGTAGGCCAATTCTTCGGTCTTGCCATCAAGTTTACTTGCCGCCCCTAACTTCTGTGCCGTTTCCATCCATATTTTCTGCTGTTCCGGTGCTTCCTGAATAAAGGTTTGAAAAGCATTACTCACTGGGAATTTCTCAGTCATTTTTTTACCTCCCATCGATCCTATACTTCGGGGTAATTCGCCGCTACAGCTATTAATCCTCCATATATTACAAAAATTAACAACTGCGTCTATCATGTCAGGTAACAATCACACAAACGCACTTTTTTTATTAACAACCTATTTTTCCAGATACGCCCTAATAACATACTTGACTAATTATTAAAAATCGCAGTATTGTATACATATAGGAAAAATTTCCCTTAAGTACCAGATAATCCGGAGCCGGTGCCTTACATCATATACAAATGATAGGAGGAATTACCTTTGAAAGTAGTAGCATTTCTCGGGAGTCCAAGGAACGGTAATACAGCCGCAATGCTTAATGCCGTCTGTAAAGGAGCCGCTAGTGCCGGACATGAAACCGAGCTAATCAACCTGACAAAACTAAAAATTTCCGGTTGTACTGCCTGCTGTGCTTGTAAAAATGGCAAAGTTAAATATTGTGCTGTCCAGGATGATATGCAGGGCCTCTATCCCAAAATTATTGAAGCAGATTGCCTGGTGTTTGGAACTCCGATATACATGGGGCAAATGTCCGGACAAATGAAAAACTATTTTGACCGCTGGTACACCTTTTTAGACGCCAATTACGAAATTCATCATTTGCCAGGGAAAAAATATATTACACTAACCGCCAGCGGTGCACCGGCAGAAGCATTTCAATCCGTTTCGGATTATTTCAATTATTGGCTTGGTAGCTTTTTTAAGATGGAGCTGGTCGAAAATATCGTTGGCGGCCAATTAGGGCCTGCCGATGCAATCAACAGCCAGCCAGAACTCTTGACCGCAGCTGAAAATGCCGGCAAAGCGTTAAAGTAACGTACTCATAAATAGCCTGTTGTAACAACAAGTGCCTAATCCGGTTTGCACCTGATTAGGCACTTAGTGGTTTAGTTATTAACTTTGTCAATGTGACTATCTTTGTTGGTTGCCCAGAAGCTTTCAGCCTTAGCAGCAATAGCAGCAACACTTTTGACACTTGTTGCCCCTCGCCATTCAGGCGGAAACAGCCGCTTGTATCTGGTCTGGGCAAAGCGTGAGTCGATTAAGAGGATCAGCCCTCGGTCATGCTCGGTACGGATTACCCGCCCCGCCGCCTGCAATACCTTGTTCATCCCCGGATATACATAGCCATATTCAAACCCCGGACGATTATTCTCATCAAACCACTGCCTGATAATTTCCCGCTCCAAACAAATTTTAGGAAGTCCCACACCCACAATTACGGCACCCACCAGCCGCTCACCAGTTAGGTCAATGCCTTCGCCAAACATGGTATCTAAACTTTAGAGATGCTCACAAATAAACAAGCCTTTATTCCCTTAAAAATAAGAGAGAAAATCAGTAATAATAGTGAAGATTATCAATTAGCACTTAGTTCGGGTCGAGAAGAGAGAAATGTTTGCTAAAAGTAGCTACCCATTAATTACTGCCATCATCTCGTCGTAGTGTGTCTTGTCCATTTCTTCAATTGTATCCATAAGGTCAGTAACGACATTGTAGCTCTCGGATAACAAGTTATCGGTCATTGGTTCGCCAAACCCAATTCTGTCATGATGAGAATATTGATTAATAAACTTATATATACGTTCACCTTTAATTTTATCTGATATTAACTCGGTCATTTCTCTGTTATTTCTGGACTTGGGATATTTAAAACTCATAAATCCTTCTAAAAGTTTCCTTGAAAGATTTCCTATTAGGAATGCCTCGTCTAAAGTTAAGCTTGGTTTACTTATAAATGAATGGATTTGCTTGAATACATAATGATATTCAGAATTGTAATCCGTTAATGTTTTGTTCGCATTTTTTACTGTGGATTGCCTATCCTCACTTTGAGTAACTTCAACTGTATAAATTCGGGTCAAAATCTTATTTTCCCTTGGTTTATTCTTTTTATAGAGCCAATCTCTTAATAGTACATAAAATCCGTAATTGTGGGTAAATACAAATAATTGGAGTGCTTCTTTACAATAGTTTTTCAAAAATGAATAAGCATTAAATACATGATTTGAGTCAAAACTTGAAATAGGGTCATCAATAACAACAATAGTATCTTCAATTTTTGAATCTTTTTCCTTTAATTTTGTTATGAAATAAAGAAATGCTATTGCTGTTTTTTCCCCTTCACTTAAATTTTTGGCAACATCAACATTGTGCCTGATTATCCGATACCCATGAGCATCTTTATCGAATTGTAAACTTATGTCTTTATGTCCTAAAAATCTATGCAATTTCCCATTAAAGTCAACTGCACCCAATGTCTCATTCGCAAGAGATGTTTCCAATTCAATTACTTTTTCACCAAGCTCTTTGCTTTTCTTCTCTAGCTCTATTTTTTTAGATAAAAGACCTTCATATGTTTTGCACTTCTCGAAATATGTAAAATCATTGCAAGCCTCAGATGCGTAATGTAACTCTAACTTTTCTTTATTTTTCTTCACAACATTCTCAAAATCGTTCGTTTTAACATTATGCTTCTCGATAATGGTTGCTATATCGTCCTGCAACTGATTATATTCTTGAATTAGCTCTTGAGCGATGGAATCTGTATTACAGATGGTAGTAAAAGGATTATCTGTTTTGCTTTTTATACAGCTTACTAATTCTTGACACGAATCATTTATGGACTTCGTGATAGTAATAAGCTGGTTTTGCTTTTCTGTAAAATTTGCAACTAGCTCTGTATATAAGTTTGCACTATCAGGTAATTGGTTAACAATATAAAATGCTTTAAGTTCGCTCTCCTTTTGTCCCAGTTCCTCTTTTAGTTTCGTAAATGCATTGCTGAAATGCGCCTGCAAATCTTCAATTCTAGCCGTAGGGAGAACCTGTCCACAAAATTCACAAGTTTCACTTCCATGTTTTTGATGTAATACCAAGCCTTCTTCTACCCATTTGCCAATGTCTTCGTTTTCTTTTAGCCTGTCTATGGTTTTTGTTACTAAGCTACGTGCTAAAAGCTCTTTAACATTTGCAACCGCAAGTAGGATTTTTGAATAATCAAGAATGTTTTTTCGGAACTCTAATACAGGCTTTACATCTGGTTTTATTGCTGTCGTTAGGTTTATAGTTTCTTCTTCACTTAAATTAGCACAGCCTGATTCAATTGTATGAATATCTTGGGTGATTCTACTTTGTAGTTTAGTTTTATTATAATTTAGATAAAAACTATCTGTTGTATCTAAAATTTGAAACTTCTCCTTTATTGCTTTGGCAGTACCAGATAGAAATTTGTCTATATCTTCCTTTAGTTTCTTTGAGTTCTCTTCTACTTGCCCTATTTCTTCAATTAATTTTTTATGTTCAATGGTATACTCATTTAATTGCTTTCTATCATCGATTTTTTCTTCTGAAACAAGCAAGATACTATTTACGCAGTCATTCCAGTTGATGTTTTCGTCGATAAAATCTTGATTGAATACTGCTATTTTTTCGCTACAGTCCGAAATGTTATTCTCAGTAATCCGTCTATTGCCTGTTACCGAAACATCGAACTGGCAGTTGCTATGCCCCACAGGCAAACATCTTTTGGAAAAAGAAGCAAACAGTCGAGATATCGTACTTTTCCCGCTTCCATTCCAACCGTAGAATATATTAAATTTCGAAAACGGGTAAATTTCAGAATTAGCCTGGTAATGCTTAAAAATCCCAAAGTTCTTCAAGCTATTAATTTGCTCTATCATATTTACCTCCGAGTTATTAGCTTTTAAAAGGTTCTTCAATAAGAGCTTAATAGGGATTAACTGGCGGCGAGGTCAGATACTCGTCCGTCGAGTATCTGATAGCACAAAATTTTGACCTATTATAATTAGCTTTTTTAAAACCACTAGCGAAGAAATCCATTAAACTCTCCTCTTTAGTAAATTACTTCCGCACAAAAAGACAAATACCTGCAATATTGGAAAGGGATTCCACACAGTTTACGACTGTTCAAAATTTGGGCAAAATTTCGCGCCTGGGAACCAATAAATGACATTAGCCTTTGAATTTATGAGAAATCTCTCCCTTTTTGTTCGAGTAAAATTCGCAAGATATATTGAGCCTGACTATCCTTGTTTTTCCTAGTCTCATCGCTATTTTTTAGAAAACAAGAACTAAAACGGTTTCTTGTCAAAACATTGATTTCATTGAGTTCTTTTACTCGAACAAAAAAGGAGAATTATTAGGTTTATTGCTACTTGGTCACAGACAGAAGCTTATGGTGCATTTTATTAGGGGTTCGCCAGAAATGTGGCTGCGTTAGTTAGCTATACAACTCCAGGACGAGACAACTTATTATTCGATGCTTCTCGCGTCGTTCCTACTGCAAGTGAAAATCGACCCGTAAACGTTGCCCTTTTAGCCTGTCAAAAACAATAAAAAGCACCCGTTCTATTTGCAAACCTTTAGTGAAATCACCATGTTAATCCCGCAAATGTGCGGGATTAGAAAGAGCTTTTATGCCGCATTCTCGCGGAACTAAGAGTAGTGTAAATACGAAAAAAGTAACCGCTCCCTCGCGAGAAGAACGGTTACTTTTTTCGTAGAAATATGAAATTAGGCTAGCCATCTTTTCTAGACAAGCTTGTAGAGGCTGGCATGTTAGAGCATGTCAGTCCTTAGAAAAGCGGTTACACTTATATTATATCTAAACAACAGGGAATGTAAACAGACTAGTTCCGTAGGTTTACGGAACTAAAACAAAAAATTTATATACCTCTTATCAAACAGATAGACCCAGCGTTTAAGCCAGGTCTTGTTATTTACATCATAGTAGATTAGAAACCAGTAAGCATTGCCTTGATTATCTTGATGCGTTTTTTCCCTACTCGTATTGTCAGAGTAGGATTAAACTCAGATGGTCCGCTAAAAAGCTTATCTCCTGATGTCTTAGCCCACGTCATAACGATAGCTTTTAGTTCGTCATCTGTAATCTTACGAGCTAGGTAATCATCACATGCATGAATGACTTCCTCAATTAAGACCTTAACCGTTGGCGGGTGTTGTATATAATTCATTTACCTTTACATCTTCCCATCGGTGGCACTCTTTTGGAAGCAATCCCCCGACAATAAAGTGCCATTTTAATTGTTTTAGTTCAGCAAATTCATCATACCCCGCCTCTTTGCATTCTTCGTACTGAGCCTTTATTTTCAATTCGTCGGGCATGAGTTCCGATGCGCGGTGCTTTAAATATGCAATAATATGGGTTTTCGTATATTTCCTAGTATTGTAGGTTTCGCTAATCCACATTTTAAATTCAAACATTACTCGTTTGTGCCAGTAATTTGCACAGTCAAAACGGAAAGGTTCATTATTGTTGGTTCGTCTTTTTAAACGGTTGTAATAATCATCACTCATTCCAATCGCGCCAAACATAGCATCAGCTTCGACAAGCCGATTAGATATAGGGTTACGGTTACACTTCATTAGCTGTTTGTTTCTTTTGAACAGTAGAATCAGCCCCCTTAAACCGTATTTTGCATTGTTTTTGTATTTTTTACATTATAATGATATGACTTTCGTATTAAATTTGTCAATGTTTTCTTGTGGGTTAGTGATAAAAGAATAATCCCCTATCAATTTGATAGGGGATATAGAACCAGCTCTAAAATATGCTCTTTAACGGTTTCCAATGTTCATTTTTCATATCATCGCTATACTCAGTATTGTTAATTTTCAGCATCTCGTTTTTATCTCGGACAAAACCCCAATGAAGATTCTTCTCCTCGGCATATCTCTTAAATGCCACAAACTTGTTTTCCACCTGACGGTCAATATTTTTGCTTTGATTTCCTATTTCGCCGCCCTTTGTCTCAATTATCCAAACTTCGCCATTTTTCTTTTTCACAATGTAGTCAGGGTAGAAGAGCCATTGTTTTGCCAATGCATCTACATATACAACAGAGAAATACTGTTGTCCTGTGTCCCCATTTTTATATACCCAATCAATATCGTCTCGCTCTTCGCAATGTCTTTCGAATAGCCGTTCTGATTTAGAGCGAATACCTTCTACCACCATTGCGGAGGAATAATCTTTATAGGCGTTTGACAAGAATTCATCAATGTCTGTTTCTGATGGGTCGTATCGGTATAGCTCCTGCTCGGGAATTGTAAAAGTAGATGTTTTTAGTTCAAACTGGAAGGGAAGATTCTTAGCTAACCGTGACGTAGCTTCTCTGAAATCCTCTTTTAACTTTTGTTCATTATTTATCACAAAAGCATAGTATTCCCTTGAATCCAGGGAGAGTAATTTATTTCGGCTACTATTGTTATTACGGAACAATCTTTCTAAAACGACTTTTGCTTTCTGGGCCGACATGCCGACAGACGACTTTATTCCATCGATAGAATGCAACAGGTCTATACCATTGGTGTGAGTATCAGCAGTTCGAGAAGTTCTTACGAATGTCCCAATTTTATCATCCAGGATAGATGCATTGGTAACAAATTTCCCCTGGCGGACTACACCGAAAATTTCATCACCACATACATACCCAGCGTTCTCTAACCGAAGCTGATTATCTTTGCGAACATTGGATAATCCGTATTTCTCCGCAAAGAATTTATGAACTTCTAAAAAAGTTTCCCGTTCTCCTAAACCGTCAATATCCTTATTGCGATACTGCTTTTCAAGCGTGAAAGTTTTGCATTTATCTTTTAAAAACACTCTTTTTGTTTCAAATGCACCAGTTATATTTTCTTTTATGCTTTCCTTATACTTTTCGTCAAATGTGAATAGATAGGAAAAATCAAGTACATCTATATCGTAGTGACAGGCTTCTGGCATACGGCGAAGTCTACCAATCGTTTGAATTTCAAAGTCTTCATGCATGTTTTCTCTAAGCTTAACAAGAACTTTTGCCCTTGGGCAATCCCAGCCCGTGGCAATCGCTTGTTTCATTAAGAGAAATACTGGACTTGCTGATTTTTCAGTAATTCCGTCAATGTTGATTTTTTCATCATTGCCGCTCATCCATTTTGCAACCATTTTATTTGCATACGTATATCCCATATCAGCAAGTTTCTTTTCAACTGCCTCAATAAGCACCTCGGATGAGTTTGGAAATTGAATAATAACCAATGGACGTATATTTTTTGATATGTTCTTATACGCCTCTGCAATTTCTTTTCGTTTTTTGTCAGCAAGGTCAATTAAATAACCATGTTCACTGTTAAAATCGCCACTATAATCGACATCCTCATTGATATAGAGAGCTTTTGTAATTAAACCTGAACCAATAACTTCAAGCTCATCAATAGGATAAAACTCATATAAGTCGTTTTTCTTTGCCGTTGCCGATACACGAATTATATTTTTAGCAGAAAATTGGTTGATGATATCATTTGCTTTTTTAGTGTCATTGGAATGTTCTTCATCAATAATAACAATAAATTGTATTCCCGCTCTGTGAGCTTCAGTTCTACGGTCATACAAATTCTTTTTTTCACTGTCACTAATAGCTTTATTCCCTTTTTTAGTCACAAGCTCCCAATTGACAAAAGTTGTTGAACCTGCCTCAAACCCAGATAATAGCGCATCAAACATGTTTTTCGTTAGTTTGTTAGGGAGATGATACATCATCTTTTGGCGACTCTGTTCTTCTAAATCTCCTTTCCCAGGACAAAGCCATATAAATGCGGTATTGGGATTAACCGTATTTAGATATTTGTCTATAAAATCTATTAGTATGATTGTTTTTCCTGCACCCGTGGGGGCTTTTATTGTAATAACTTCTTTACTATCAAGTTGAGCCACTTTGTTTACGAGGAAGGAGGAGCACTCCTCCTGAAATGTAAAAAGCCCATTAGGAAGATTTATCATCTTTCGCCCACCTCCAATAGCTCTGGTTCGAAATAATAATCAGGAATTGTGAATACAGGAATATCTGCTTCCGTTAATTGTCTTTCTTGTTTAGCGGTTAGCAGAACAGAGGTGGAGATAAACAACCCCCTACAGTTTATTAACTTATTGCTATCTGCAAATAAGGCATCTGCTTCCTCGTCCGACAGAACTAAAATATAGTTTGTCCCATTAAGATTTACGGCATATTCAAGCTGTACCATTTCTACAATATGACTAAGCAATCTATCGTTCACACTATAATCTAAGTCATCCGAACGTTTTAAAATAAACTCCGTCATATAGTATTTTAGATTTGCAGGAATCCCTTCTATCTTTTCCGACACATTATCTCTACCTATAACTTTTAAAACTCCATCTTTAAACTGAGTTATTATTTCAGAGAATTTATCTTTATTACTACTTTCTATGGTCTTAATTGTTTCTAAGAGAACAGTTCCCTCAGACAAGTCTTGGAAAGCCAATTCTTTTTCAAATAATATATTTTCCTTTTTCCCTTGATAATTGTACCCAGAGATAATATTCGATACCCTTTGGTAAGTTACTTTTTCACATATGTCATTCTGATTATTAGTGCAAAGAATGAATTTTCTTTCCCCACCATCGTTTCTGTTCATTTCTAAAACTGCTTGAGCGGTCGTTCCTGACCCCGCGAAGAAATCCAACACCAATGCATCTTTCTTGGGGAATATACTTAAAAAATATTTAATCATATCAACGTTTTTGGGATTATTAAAAGCACCGCTTTTACCAAGGACAGCGTTTAATACAGTTGACCCATCATTCGTAGAAAACTCAATAATACTCTTGGAATTACCTTCGCTATAATGGTTATATAAAAGCTTGCCATCCTTCTCATAAACTTGTTTTTTATCAACGAAAGTTCTTTTCTTAACGGTATATGATTTTGACCGTTTATTCTCCGTAATAACAATTAAATCCTTATCCGAATTGAATTTATCAAGTTCCCAAGTCCAACAACCTAATTGCCCTCTTACTTTAGGTGGTCTAATTGGAGCATATCCTTTTGAAATTAGCTCTACATTGTCGGTATATAATTCATCAGCGTCATTAGATGTCTTAGCTAACTCAACATCATAATCACATACAGCTACTTTATCTTTTGTAGCTGGATTGTAGTATATTGTGTAGCCAAGATTTTGACGTGCATTTAATACACCGCCTTCTCCTCGTGTTGTGATAGAGTCATTTAAATAATAATATCTATTCCCATCTCGCAGTATACTTTTTACTTTATATGCATTACTCAATAGAGTCGGTTTTTCTTTTGTTCCCGAAATATAATTTGCTTGCTTTCTATAAACCAGAATATATTCGTGATTCCTTTGTATATTTAGAGTATCGTTTTTGGCATTCAGTTTGTTTTGAATCAAAACCCCAATGCAGTTATCATCTCCAAAGATATCGTTACATAACATCTTTAGCTGTGCCATTTCATTATCATCAATGCTGATAAAAATTACTCCCTCAGAATGCAATAATTTATAAGCAATACGCAACCGCTTACTCATAAATGAGAGCCATTTTGAATGTTTAAAAGCATCTTCTTTATCAACAAAGTTATCATCGTAAATAAAGTCATCTTTCCCTCTGTTATACGGAGGGTCAATATAAATAAAATCAACCTTTCTTCGATGTGTTTTTTCTAGTAGCTTTAAACTATGTAAATTATCTCCTTCGAGTAGAAAGTTGTATGATAAAGTTTCATCAGTAATAATTTCTTTGTCTCTTACTTCCAAAAAAACGGGGATTTTAGTAAGCATTTCAACATCTACACGTTCCTCATGCTCTTCCCAGATAAGTCCATACTTTTTGCTAATTAGCTCTGTTTCAATTTCGTTGACTGCTATTAGTGAAGCATCATCACTGTGTTCTTCTCGTATTTTATTTAAAAACTCAAGCATACGTTGCCGTTTTATTTGCGATAGGTTAGGCATCTAATGTTCAATCCTTTCTTGCGGAACTATTGTCATATATTTAATTATGACAATATAAATTATAACATATATGTTATAATTCGTCCGTCATAGCATTTTCACACTAGATACAAAACACGACCTATTTTTAGCGAAAAACTTATCGGAGGTAGAATACCTGTTTTCACCATAAAACGATTGAAATTCAGACTCCTGTTGCGTCTAGGGATAATAAAAGAGAGCATAGCCCAAAAGCTATGCTCTTTCCTATGCAACAAATTTAATAAGCGGTCAGGAACCAATCATTTTAAGAAACTCTTTTATGTGAAAAGTTCCTTACTATAAGTGATTTCTTTCTTCAAGCGATTATACATCTCCCGAAGTGTTTTAACTTCTTCTTTTAGCCTTCTATTTTCACGTATAAGCTCCGCAACTTCCTGTTTGCCATTAGGAGATAGAAGAACCTTCTCCTCCTGCTTATATTGGGCAACAAGTTCCTTATAAGGACTTCTGTTAAGACTCGAAACAGAAATGCCCGTTAATTTGGCTAGTTCGGTATCAACTAATGGGATTTTCTCTTCCTTAAAATTTTTCAGAACGGCTTTTAATTTTTTCAGATATTCTCTCTGTCTTTCTTTGCGGTAATTATCGAGTGCCTTAGAACCTGCTTCACCTTGTTTGCCACTCATCTTACATCCTCCACAGTAACCTTTTTCTTACGCCCTCTTTTAGATATGGAAAGCTGTTTGTAGCTTTCGAAAAGGTCTTCAACTTGTTTATCTGTCATTTTGAACTTTTTAACATAGAATAACTTTAAACGACCTAAAAGTGAATCATCACGTTCCACCAAACCGTCCAAGCCATTTTTTTCGTGTTGTTGTCTTTGCTTATATAAGCGTTGTACATAGTTATTAAAATTGCTTATATGATTCTCGGCATCTAAGAGTTCATCGCACTCCAAGCACGGAAACTTCATTCTCTCACATTCAAAATCATCACCAAGTATTGCGAGTGAAAAACACATTCCGCAAGAAACGGGAAACAGCAGTTCTGGAACATTCTTAACGATAGATTCCATTGCTACTAAATTTATATTTTTACTTTCAATCTGAATTAAGGTTCGTTCTAGTTGTTTAAAATAAGATTCGACCTCTTCGTCATTCACCTCACGAGGCTTATAACTTCCAGTTTCTTCAACTTGTTCCAATAACTCTTTGTAATATTGGTTAAAAACTTTTTGGGCGTTTGCAATTCGAGTTTCCTTACCAACCAAATAAAAGTTATGCGAATCAACATTCCCATGACCGCACAAATAGGCTACCTCCGTCTCGGATAATCCATTTTCCAGCCACGTTGTAATACGGATTTTTCTCAAAATATATAACGTATATTTAGCGTCTCCTCTAAAATCCACAATTCCGTGCTTAACCTGTAAATCTTTAAAAATGTCATTTAAACTGCCCTCTCTTATCAGCGTACCCCTATAATTTAAGAGCCTTTGTGTGGTTAATTCGTCGTATTCAAAATAAATTGGCATCGAATCTTTATTAATTTCCTGTAACTTTTTTATCAGCAAATACTCCTCATTAGGCAATGGTATAAAACGTTCTTTATAATCTTTACCTTTGTGGATATAAAGCATCGGTGTCTTTTCTGTTCCTCTGAGGCAATCCAATTTAATCGACAACGCTTCAACTGGTCGTAAGCCTAATAAGTAAAGCAACCTAAAAAAACAATCAATAATCTGATTAGACGGATAGCCTTCTAGTACCATTTTCTCTATTGCAATCCTATCTTTCATCGGTACAGGGTATGGAAACGTTTTATTCTTGTACTTTTTATAATAAAGAACAGAGTTATAATCTACTAACTTGGCAACCAAATCATCATTTAATAATCCACGCCGAGTCAAGAACTCAAAAAAAGATTTCAAATAACTTAATATATGAACTACTCGTGATTTCGAATTGGGCTTTAAAGTTACTGGGTTTTGATATTCTTTCAAGTAATCAGCATAACTTATCAAGGTTTCGAACGATAAAGTCGATAAATTAATCTCTTCCAAGTTATCACTAAGCCAATTTAAAAAAAATCTACTTGCAGCCACTTTCTTCTCTCTAGTGCTTTCGACCCATTCAGATTCGGCGTATTTAGCATACTCATTATATATTGTTAAAATTTGTCTATTTTGTGTTTTGAGTGGGGTAGATACTGGAGTGTTAGTTTTAGGATATTCATATTCTTTAGCAACGTCGATATTGCCCATTCGTTTTAAAACATAAAAAGTTGCACGAGCTACTTCGGGTCTAGAATTTAAATCTCGGTATTTGTAGATATCTTGCTCGCTTATATCTGTAAATTTCTTTACCGACGCAATCATTATTTTTTGTAGAAATTGCGGTACATGAATTTGTATGGCTTCTTTGTAGTCAAAATGCTTTATAGCCTCATTTACCTTGTCAAACTCCTCTTGATGAAGTATTTTAGGCATAACATAATATGAATTCAAGATTTTCCAATCTACCTGCATCCTGCCACTAAGTACCATTGTATAGTAATAATCAATGTTGCTTTTCGACCCTATCTTTACAATTTTTTGTGTACCTTCAATTTGTTCCCATTCCTGCAAATCAGGAAAAAGGCTTATCGTTTTCTTATATACAGACATGGTTCTGTCAATATACTGTTCTTTCTTATTAACCGTTGAAGAGTACCTCTCTATTATCTTAAGATAATCCGACTCTGATAGATGCTCTTTAGTATTAGAAATGCCTAGAGAGTATATAATATCACCAAGGAGAACTTCCTTTTCTTCTTCAATCGGTATTAGTTTTAAAACATTATTAATCATTATTGGAGCCCTCCTCTACAAATTGTGTTCTCAATTTTTGTATCGATGATTCATCAAATCCAAGTTCGAGGAGCCATTTTTCCTGATACTTAAGGCTAGTTATTAAATCCCGAGTGTCAGAGCTCATTATTTCATTTTGACGGCTTTTAATTAACGCAAAATTAATAGCATACCTTTCCGCTAATTCATCCGAAAACGTGTTGCATGTCCAAAAATAATCACAACCTTCGCAAGTAGGGGCAACCTTGCATTTATCCGCACCACAATATCCAAACCCGAGGTACTTCATAGCTTTCTTTACGCCTTCCTTACTTACAAAACTTGATAAGTTAAGCTTTTTAACAACTTCTAAGTAGTCTTCTGGAGAGTAAGGGGTTAGCAGAAGTTGTTTTAAAACATCTGCATATTTACCGACAATTCGTCCTTCATCTAGGGCTTTATGAGCTTCCTCTTGTCGTTTTTCTTGCCCCTGCTTAGAGTATCTAAGCAACATTTCGGAGGATTGATGATAAGAGTCCAGTTTCGCTTGCGAAACACTACCTCCTGTGACATCTAAGATATCATTCAACTTTTGATGCCTAAAACCATGAAATTTAGAGCCTTTTTTAAATTTAACGGTTTCATCTACATATCCCGCTTCAATTTCATCAATCAGCTTATTAAGCTCCACATTTGCAGTGTTTACCGATATTACTTTTCCTTTAAGCTCAAATAGAGATGGGAAATATTCTGCCGTTTGCTCATGGTAATAAGTGAGAGGCGTTTTGCCTTCATTATTTTTTTTGTAACGTTCTTCTAGAAAGTTGATTGCTTCAACACCCCAGGGTAATACAGACATCGGTTTATTCTTCAAGCCTTGTTTTTCTCTAACTTGAAGAATTATCTCTCCCACGTCACCATCAGTAAGAGTAAGGCATCCTGGGCCTAACCAAAGCACTTCACTTAATCGCACACCCGTTGCAGACGCAACTAAAAATAACTGCTTAATAAGTTCTTCTTTTTCATTTGTGGGTTTAATTGTTAAGATTTTAGCAAGAAGAATATTAAATTGTTCTCTACTCTCAAAATTACGCGATTCTGTTGTGGCTTTAATATCTGAGTTAGAGATTTTAGCCCTTTCTCTGAATCCAACAACATTAGCCAAGTAATTTTTATGCTGTAACCACTTAAGAAGCTTTAATATTGTATGAAGTTTATGCCCTCTAGTAGAGTTTTTTTCATATGCTTCAAATACAAACTCCTGAAACTTTAGCCAATCCTCCCGTTTGAGACTGCTAATATTAGTTATTTCAGGACGCTTCTCATATAACCATGTTGCAAAGGTCTTTAAGCCCTTTAATGGGTGTGTAGTAGGAATTCCCTTCGAGGTATACTCCTCTTTTAAGTATTTATTCAAAATTTCTTGTATCTCAATATGGTGTGTCCCATATAGTTCATACTCGTCTTTTTCCTTGATATAAACGCGAAAGTCATAAGGCAATGCCCTTCCAGTATATTCCCCAAGCAAAGAAGCTAAAAAGCCAATGAATGGTTGCGTATGGACATGACACCCCAAAAATGGTTCGCAATATAGCTTTTTTAAATCTTTATACCCAATATCATCAATATTGCTTTTTCCTAGAAACAAGAAGGCTCTTAGTAATAATGGGTAAAAGAAACTATTTTGCCAGCCACCCTGCTCCAATTTTTCCTTACACAAGGCTAAGAACCTTGAATTATCTGAAAAATATCGTATAACTTTTTCAGGACTTCTACGTATCGAGATGCTCGATACCATTCTATCCGAAACCTTAAGCTTATACTTTAGGGATAAGAAGACAATTAACGAAGAATAAATATTCACGCCATCAGCTTGGGAGTTTATTAAATCTTCTACCGAGTCAAATGACTTTAATGCCTTATTATATACCGTTATATTCGTATGGTTAACATAATCTTTATCCGTGGTAAACTTAATAAAATCAAAATATTCTTCTCTATTCGGAAAGTTCACTATCCTCTTAGTCCTCTCTTTTTTGGTGTCTTGCTTCATCCATTTTGCTAACCATTCTTTCCCTAGTGTCTTTAAAGAAATGTACATAAACTTTCTGTGTAGTTATAGGAGAAGAATGCCCTAAATAATTGCTTAGTTCAGCTAACTCTACATCTTTTGATTCAAGACTATTTATTTCAATCCATTCACTTGCAAATGTATGCCTAAACGAATGAATAACCAGACTAGTTCGCTCCCCAAGATTAGCTTCAACTAAAATCTTATCGAAAGTCTTTTTCGTAGCATGATACTTTAACCGTTCTCCTCTTTCATTGATAAATAAGAAATCATGGCTAATTCGTTTCTTCTTCATTTTAAAGATGCGATATATTAGTGCATTTTTTAATAAACTTTGTAAAGTTTTTGTTTTGTCTATAACCATTATCTCTCTAGGTTTATTGTTTTTAATGCTTAAATCTGGGGGGTTGTCCGCTCGAATGACAACCTTAATCTTCCATTTATCCTTTTTCTCGTCTGAAATGTAGATATCCGACTTGCTATTCTTAAAGTCGAACTCTTTACCATCGAATTTAAAATCAATCTTGAGAGCAAGACCTTCCGTAACCCTTAGACCAGTTATCGACAAAAGATAAAATAATAACTGATAAGAAGGACTGTATTTTCTATTTAATGCATCAAAAAAAGCATCTCTTTCATGATGTTGAAAAATAACATCCTCTTCTACTGGAGTTGTTTTATCACTCTTATATGGTATTTTAGCTCTTTTGAGTAATCCCGTTATGGAATAAACTTGAAGAACTTCACTAGTAGTAAGGTGATTCAGCAGATAATCGCCCTTCTTTTTATGACGTGCGGGAGCATTAACCAACGTAAATATTTCATCTAAGTTTATATTGGCTAGTCTACTTACAGCTAACCAAATAAGATATTCTTTAACTGTAGTTAATATTTTAACGATAGTCTGTGGACTAAATCCATTTACATAGTTTTTTCTTATTGCTATTACTTTCTCACTTTGATATTGCGGTAAAACAGGAATTTCTTTAGCCATACTTTTTTCTATACAATCACGATACTTAAACGAAGAATCTAGTCTGGGCAGGTATTCCATAATAAAATTAAGCAAGCATTCGTTATCTAAAAGTTCTTCATCTATATTATTTACAGTCATAAAATCGAAGAGATGACACAAGTCATAGCATTTTCTCTTTATCGTATTTAAAGCGTCTCCCTCTTTCACCCTCTGCTTAATAAAGTAATATGCGTTACGAATAGGCTTATTATCTTGACTTATAATTAGATATCCACTAGGTTCATATTCGCCCTTATCCCTAGTTTCTTTTTTAATTTCTCTAACATAATTTAGTCCATTGATTTTAACTTTTTCGTAATTAGTTATTAATTGCGTAATAATCACCTCTTATATTTATTATTGATTCATGTTGTCATTAAATAATATTAAATTATTTATATAAATCAATAGTTTTACAACTTTTTTTATTTATGACTATTTAATTTAATGATACCGTAAAATATATGTATTATCAATAAAGAAACCTAGTATTTTCGACAATACTAGGTTTCTTTTATCTATTTCAAAATTTATTAATGATTTGTTTTTTATATCATATATAAATACTTCCAATAGCTTAATAATATTGATATTTAACAGTATTCTATTAAATAAATATGTATTTTCTAGATATAACACTCCGCCCAGTACGGCAAAACCAACCAGAGTAGCCGCATTATCCTCAGAAAAGCGCTGCAAAAATTCGCTCCGCTCGCCTTCGGTCATTTCCCCGGTTTGACGAATAACCTGCATATCGGGATTTTTTAGCGAAAACCGCATGCTGACTTCTTCCATGTAGCGGTAAGAGGGCAAAAACACCAGGTAATTGCCGGTTTTAGCACCAATTGCCACAGTAATACTGTCGACAATCGCGTCATAGGTCTGCTCCCGCATTTTGTAGGTGGTACTGATGGTATCGGCCACTAAGAGGCCTAGTTTGTCGGTAGCAAAGGGTGAGGTTACAACCAGTTGGCCATCCTCATCCTCGCCGCCCAGAATCTCGGCAAAGTAGGCAATCGGGGTCAGTGTAGCCGAGAAGAAGACGGCAGCCCGCCCCCGTTTAACGGCCTGGCGCAGCAGTTCGTCAGGATTGACGCAAAAGAGCCTCAGGATGACTTCTTTATCTTGTTTTTCGCAGTAGGTCACATACCGTTCGTCATACATCTCGGCAGTCCTGATAAAGGCATTGACTGCAAAGAACAGTTCCATGAATTCTTCCCGGAAGCTTGTTTTCTCATTTTTAGCCAGCCACTTTTCCGCCAGCTCCATGAATGTTCTAAGCGGCGGCAGTACATCAGTTGGCAGCACACTTGTCACATAATAATCGGGCTCAGCCACTGCTGATTTCTCCACACATTGTTTGCCTGCCTTTAGCAAATAGGAATTTATTTTGCCCACCGCTTTGGCCAGCCGGGGCAGTTCGTGATTTATTTTTTTCTTCATCTCTGAAAAACTTTGTTTGGTTATTTGTGCAGAAAACATTTCTCTCGCCCGGTCAACCAGGTTATGCGCCTCATCCACCAGAAAGCAATAGTCGCTGTTATTTTCGTAAAAGAAGCGTTTCAGATACACCCGGGGATCAAACACATAGTTATAGTCACAGATTACAACATCTGCCCATAAGGCCAGATCCAGCGACAGTTCAAACGGACACAGGGTATGCTTCCGGCCAATCTCCTCAATAGTTTCCCGTGTGAAGGCTTCTATCTGCCAGCAATCAGCCAGAGCGGCGTTAATGCGATCATAATAGCCTTTGGCATACTGACATTCTTCCGGGGTACAAGCTGCTTCAGGCTTAAAACAGATTTTGTCTTTAGCTGTGAGTGACAGCGTTTTACACTCTAAGCCCCCTTGCCGCAGGCGAACAACTGCTTCTTCGGCCAGTTCACGGGTTACGGTTTTGGCGGTAAGAAAAAATATCTTTTCCACCTGCCCCAGTCCTAATGCCTTAATAGCCGGAAATAGGGTTGCCATGGTTTTGCCGGTGCCTGTCGGCGCCTGGGCAAAGAGCTTTCGCCCCTTTGTCAGCGTTGTATACACGGCTACCGCCAGTTGCCGCTGACTCTGGCGAAACTCCGGAAAGGGAAACTCCAGTAATTGGGCGGAAGCATTACGAGCCTCTACCCAATTACCCAGCCGCTCGGCCCAGAGCGCATATTGCTCTATGAGCGAATCAAAGAAACTCTGTAATTCCTCGGCAGAAAATTCTTTTTTGAAGGCCTTCACAACTAAGCTGTCCACCTGGCAGTAGGAAATCTGCACACTAATATGAGGCAGCCCCTGCTGCAAGGCATATATGTGTGCATAGCATTTAGCCTGCGCCCAATGGAGCAGGTTATAGTCTTCTTCAATTTCATCAAGCTCTACAGTAACCGATTTGATTTCATCAATGGTTACCTGGGTTAGGCCGCTCTCATTTTTCTCAGTGATAACACCATCGGCCCGCCCGCTGATTTGCAGGATTACCTTAGGGCGTTCAACAACAATCGCCAAACTTACTTCTGCTTCGTATTCCCGTCCTTGCGCTTGCTGAATTTTACGATGAATCTTGCTGCCTTCAGCCATGCGGGAACTGCCGCCAAATGCGGCTGACAAATCCCCTGACCTGAGCACAAATTCAACCAAGTTCCGCACCGATGTTTTAACCACTCGTGTTGTCATATCAATTACCCTTTATTTTGGAGCTGTATTTTTTCTACCAGCGGTGTCTCGTCTGCGCCGCCCCAGCCTTGCAGCATCCACAGTTTAAAACACCGGCCCTTAGCTTAACTTTGTTTTTAGGTTACCATGCAATGCAATTGTACTCAAGCAGAACAGTAAAACACAAGTGCAAGTTTTCTCGGACGCTAATAGGGAGGATTTTCCTGAAGTTAGGTGTAATAGTGTATTTATACATATAGAGGGAGCTGAGACATGTGCAAAAGCCCGTTAATTTTTTGCCCCATTTTTTACTGCTTCTGCTGCCGCTCTTGTTTTGCGCCAATACCCTCGCCTATGCCGAGGTAAAAACCGTCGTTGCCGAAGGGATCGCTCATGTTGGCGAAAACGAAACCGAGCTTCAGGCCAAACACCGCGCCTGGCTGGATGCCCAGCGGCTGGCACTAGAGGAAGCCGGGGTTGTACTTGCCAGTACAACAACCGTAGTCAACCTGGAAGTTGTGGAAGATTGGATTCAAACCAAATCACTGGCAAAAATGCAGACTAAGTTGGTATCAGAAAGCCGCAGTTTTGAAGAAAACCAGCTTGTCATCAGGGTAAAGCTGGCCTGTACACTAGATAGTGATGATGTTGCTCTATTTAATCAAGAGCTGCAAAATTTAGCTGCTGCTTCAAAAACAAAAAACACTGCCGGCAAGCCAGGCGGCATCCAGCCGGCCTCACCTGCCGAAAGTGTAAAAGATCTTGCGCTGCCTGACGGTTCGCTCTATACCGGCCCAACCATCGCCGGACTGCCTGATGGCCGGGGCGTAAAAACTTACCCGGACGGCAGCAAGTATGAAGGCGCTTTTCGTAAAGGCTACCGCGAAGGCAGTGGCACTATGATCTGGATTAGTGGCGACCGGTACACCGGACATTGGCTGCGAGACCTGCGTTCAGGGCGCGGGGAGTTTACTTCTTCCCACGGCGAAAAGCAAATTGGACGCTGGTTAAATGATCTCTTTTACGGCGAATAGACCCTTCACACAAATACGAATTGTATCAAGGCCATGTAAATGGCTGTACCGCCGCCAATACTAAGCAACGTGCTATTTTTAACCAAATGCAGTATAACAATCGAACCAATAGCCAGCGCCTCAGGAATACCGTAAGGAGCGGCCACAGCCGAGACATTTTTTAAACAATACACAATCAATAAACCAATTGCCGCAAACGGCAGCACTTCGCCTAGATAAAGAACATATCTGGGCGTTTTTTTATTATCAGGGAACAGTACAAATGGTAAAAACCGTGTTACTACAGTTCCCAAAGCAACCGCCGCAATGATTATCAGCGATTGTTCGCTGGTTAATGTCATTTTGCCATTCCCCTTTCAAGTGTCTTTTTACCCAGCATTAATACCGAAACAATAACGAGCATCGCCGGAATAATGAAGTTACTCGCACCAAAAATGAGCAGACACAACAACGAGGCACCAACTCCAATAATAGCCGGCCCATGATATTTTTGCGTTTTCCATTGTTCAATAAAAATTACCACAAATAATGCTGTCATTACAAAATCAATACCCTTGGTATTGAATTCTATCATAGACCCTACTATCGCCCCTAATACCGAGCCAACTATCCAGTATCCGTGATCCAGCAAGGTAATAAAAAACATAAACCAGCTGCGGTCTACCCCGGCAGGCGGCTCTGTTGCGCAGAGAATGGAAAAAGTCTCATCAGTGAGGCCAAAAGCCATATACGGCTTTTTCCGGCCAGTACCGTTTAACCTGCCTAGTAATGAAATGCCATAAAACAAATGCCGGGCATTTACCACCAGGCTTATGATTAAGGCATACAGCGGATTAAAGTCTGTTGTTAAGAGGCCAATAGCCACAAACTGGACCGCGCCGGCGTAGATAACAGTACTCATCAAAATTGCCCAGCCCAGAGAATACCCCTTACTACCAAGCAATATTCCAAAGGCAATTCCTAAAAAAATATATCCGGTCATAACCGGTAGTGTATGTGGAAAAGCCGCTTTTAAGGCTGTCATTTTTACTCCCATAGAAACTTCCTCCGATATTCATCTTCCACCGATATTGATTAAGTATATTATATATCGTTTTGTCAAATATTTTAAAAATATAATAACAAAAACAACCGATTTTTCATCTAATCAGTTGTTTTTGAGCCTGTTTACCACATAATAATCTTATCCACAATACATTATGAGTAACCCGCTCGCTTTATGTAAAAATGTTCTGTTGAGCGCGTTTATGATTATCCACATCTCGGCAATTAACAGTTATCCACAAACTTTTGCCTGTTTATTAACGTATTTTAATGCTATTTTTACGTTTTTCCCACAAATTATCCACGACTTATCCACATTTAAGGGTGTTTTGGGGATAACTTTGGGGATAACTCGTTATTTGCGGGTGTAATTCGCTAAAAAACCACGGCTGGCACCAAACTGTAGAATAAGTGCAAGCCATGTTGCCTTTACCCTATTTTAAAAAAAGTCATGTCATACGTTTTGCTAGGGTAAAAAAACAAGCGTGACATATTGTCACGCTACAGGTCGGCTCCAGTCAACATGCACACCGGTTTTTTCCCAAATACGGGAAAGTGCTGTTTTCATATTATCTTCACTGTCAGCCGGGCGGATAACAGCCTCTTTAAAATCCAGCAAGCCTTCACCAGGAACCCGGATGGCATGTTCTGCAGCCATATAGTTTTCAATAATTTGGCGGGTAGCCGGATTATCGAAAACAACTTTGATGGTCTTGGTTGCCTGATCGTATTCGACATAGCCGCACTCATCCTTATATTGCACTGCTACTTTATAGTTTTTCTGCATAATCTCGCTCCTTCTCTAGAAACAAATTATTTCCGTTACCGTGAATATTATACGATTATTATTAAAATCCTGCCATTGTTTTTTTTCCTAGTGATGCAGGCGTCCTTTACTCTGCGCGGCGATAAAGCGGTTTAAGCCGCTGTTCAAGGGGAATGTCAGGTTCTTTACCTGCCAACTCGGCCTGTGCGAAAAATTCCATCTGACTGGTTACCGCCTGTCCTCGTTTATCCACACGACGATAAGTACCGTCTTTTTTCATGCTATAGGCCTTTTGGTTGTCAGCAAGCGTTATTTCTAAAATTCCCTTAATCCGCTCGATATGTGCAGGATCTTCAATAGGGAAGAAAAGCTCGACACGCTCATTAAGGTTACGCGGCATCCAATCGGCACTTGATAAGAAGATGCGTTCATCGCCGCCATTGGCAAAATAGAAGATGCGATGATGCTCAAGAAACCGCCCGACAATACTGCGCACCGATATATTCTCACTTACTTTGGCAACACCCGGCCGAAGCACACAAATACCGCGAACAATAAGCTCAATTTTAACGCCGTGGCAAGAGGCCTCATATAATTTGAGAACAATCTCTTTATCCACAAGCGCGTTCATCTTTACAATAATATGGCCGCTTTTACCGGCTTTAACAAAATCAATCTCCCGGTCAATCAGCTCTTTGATTTTTTCTCTGAGCCCCAGTGGTGCCACAATAATCTTATTCCATACCGGCGGATCTGAATAGCCTGACAGCACATTGAAGAAAGCCGATGCGTCAGCACCAAACTGGTCATTGGCAGTAAACAGCCCCATATCGGTGTATATTTTGGCAGTGGTATCATTATAATTACCTGTGCCCATATGCACATAACGTTTTATGCCGGCTTCCTCCTGGCGCACCACCAAGATCATTTTGGCGTGGGTTTTTAAACCAACTAAGCCGTAAATAACGTGACAACCGGCTTCCTCTAGGCGTTTGGCCCAAAGGATGTTATTTTCTTCATCAAAGCGGGCTTTTAATTCTACCAGCACAGTAACCTGCTTGCCATTTTCGGCAGCTTGCGCCAATGCCCGTACAATTGGCGAGTTACCACTTACGCGGTAGAGGGTTTGCTTAATGGCCAACACCTGCGGGTCAAGCGCAGCCTGACGCACAAGATCAGTCACAGGCTGAAAAGATTCATAGGGGTGATGCAGCAAAATGTCACGCTCTCTGATGGCATCAAACAAATTGGTTACACCGATAAGTTCCTGCGGCGGCTGGGGAACCACCGGCGCATATCGCAAATGTTCAAGTCCTGACAACTCGCTGAATTTAAAAAGGCACGTAGCATCGAGCGGCCCAGATATTTCATAGACATCCTGTTCTTCAATATTTAAGTTGCAGGTCAGCAGCTCACGCAGCGGCCGGTTGCTGGTTTTACCGATTTCGAGGCGCACTGCCTGACCGCGTTTACGCTGGCGCAGTGATTTTTCAATTTCAGCTAGGAGGTCTTCGGCATCTTCCTCATCAATGGCAAGATCAGAATTCCGGGTTATGCGAAATGGCACTATGTCTTTCATCGTATAGCCATGGAACATATGGCAGCAATAGTGTTTGATGATATCTTCCAACAAAACAAACTGACGTTTAATTCCGCTTGTTGGTACCTCAATAATCCGCGGCAAAACTGCCGGAACCTGAATAACCGCAGCGCAGTCGTCGCCTTGCTCCCGGCACAGCAGCACAGCAAGATTGAGACTGCGATTCGCCAAAAACGGGAACGGGTGCCCGGCATCTACTGCCATAGGGGTAATAACCGGAAAGATGGTCTTTTTAAAATAACTTTCCAGCCAATCCTGGGTCTGCTCATCCAAACTGGCAATATCAACAAACTCCACCCCAACCTGAGCCAGCTCAGCCTGAATGCTTTTCAAAAATTTGTACTGCAGCTTAACCAGCTCGTGGGCATCCTCAGCAATACATACTAATTGCTGACGCACCGATAGCCCAGCCGCATCTACCTTATTCACACCACTTTCCAGTTGGTGTTTAAGCCCGGCCACCCGAATCATAAAAAATTCATCCAGATTAGAACTGGTAATAGCCAGAAATTTAAGGCGCTCTAAAAGTGGTTTATGCTTAACATCTGCCTCACCCAGTACTCGTCGGTTAAACTTAAGCCAGCTTAGTTCCCGGTTAAAAAAATATTCTGCATCATCATGTATATCACAGCTCTTGCTATTTGGCATTGTCAGATCACCCCACCTGTCTAATTAATGTTGCCTTTATCCCAAAAACATCTTCGAAAAACCCGGCTTTATCGGAAAATGTCCAGCTTTCCAGCGACATATCATCCCTGCTGGTCACCGTGATAATCAACTCATCACCCCGCAAGGCCACTTCACCCTTGCTGGCCTTTTGGCGATGACTGCGGTCAATGGCATCAGCCAGGCGAATAATGGCTGACAGTTTTGATACCGCAACTTTCTCATTAGGTGCCAGCTCGGCAAAATTACCGTCAGCGTCTGAAGGAATGCCTTTGGAATGATAATAGGCGATATTGGCAACTACATACCGTTCAGCTTTGCTAAAGCCCAAAATATCTGAAGATATAATTAAGCGGTACGAGTAGAAATAATGTCGCCGCAAATTTACATGTTTACCAATATCATGGAGTATGGCGGCAGCTTTTAATAATAGGCGGTGACGATCATCCAAGCCGTGAATGCGCGCCAATTTATCAAACAACAGCATTGCCCACCGTTCTACAGCCGCCGCATGATTAGGATCATAGTAATACCGTTTGCTAATTTCCCAGCAAAGGTTAACCATCTGGTTTTGGATTACTTCTTTATGCTTGTGTCCGGTTTTTTCGGCAACCTGTTTAATAATAACACCATCAGAAAACCGGTCGCTTAAAATCATAATTTGTTCTGGGTTTGTTAAGAGCAGGATCTGCTTATACAGCACAATGGTCGGTAAAACAATTTCGGCTTTGTGTTCCGGCAATTGAAAAGCTGCCATGATCTGCGGCAGGTTAAGCGAACTTACCTGTTTATATAACTTGTTAAATTGAGAAAAACTGATAAAATTGACCCTGCCTTGCTCCTGTCCCAGCATTTGCAGTAACAGCTTTGTTTCCGGTCCTGACAAAACCAGCCGTTTGACATCATGCTGGCGCATTTCGGCTTGTACCGGTTCAATCGTACTGCCGATGTACTCTGATAACGCCTGCTGAAAGTAGGTAGAATCGCGTTGGTTTTTTTCAAAGCTTTCTTTGATGCGCAAGGCACCAATATGTAAGTTTTGCTGGTATTTTAGACTGCCTTCTTTTAACAGCGTAAACCCAAGCCCCCCTGAGGAAATATCAACAAACAGCATATCCTCCCGGGGATTTAAAAGGTCACGGTCATAAACGGTCTTAACCAATGACACATATTTGTAGAATATCTCTTGTGGCATATCGACAACTTCTACATTCAGGCCGGTCTTGACCTTAATCTGGTCAATAATATAAGGTTGGTTTTGGGCTTCCCGGATAGCAGTAGTTGCGATCAGACGATAGTCGCTCACGCCATATTCCACCAGCAGTCGGCGGTATCCCTTAAGAATATCGCAAATTTCGCGTACCGCGCCAAAACTAATCCGGCCGGTTTTGAAGGTCTCCTCGCCCAAGGTAACCTGACAATTACTCTGCTCGATAATTTTGACATTCTCCAGTTTGGTGTATTCTACAATTTGTATATTAATCTGCTCTGAGCCAACATGAATGGCGGCAAATCTATCAGGTGCATGTCTGCCCATATAGACCCTCCTGCTCGTATCATAATTTATATTGTATGCATTTCTTTCTACAGCTAGAACCAAAAATCCTCGTTTTCTTATGACTTAACACTAAATTTACAGTAAATTAACGCAATTTTTAATTTTATTAGTATAGATGATGAATAAAATAAAAAATTTGCGTTACAGGAATTCGCGAGAAGGTTTTTGCCAAAAAAAGCGAATTACTACTAATAATATTTTACCACGCAGAACTTAAGGAGCTGAAAATTTTGACCGAACGGGTAGCAATCATTGATCTGGGATCAAACTCAGCCCGCCTCATCGTGATGACGATTTATCATAACGGCGCCTATAACCTGGTATATAATCAAAAAGAAGCTGTACGGTTAAGCGAAGGTATGGCAGCAACAGGGATGCTGACCACCAATGCCATGTGGCGGGCTATTAACACGCTAAAAGTTTTTGCCCATATGTGCGAACTGGTAAATGTCGATAAAATACTGGCCGTGACAACTGCTGCTGTGCGCAATGCCAAAAACGGCGCAGAGTTTCTCGAACTTGTACACCAACATACCGGCATTCCCCTTAAAGTCATTAGTGGCAAAGAAGAAGCCCGGCTAGGCTATATAGGCATTATCAACACAATTGATGTCGAAGATGCACTATTGTTTGACCTCGGGGGCGGCAGCACTGAAGTCACACTGGTAAGGAACCGTCAGCCGGTTAAGATTTTTAGTCTTCCGTTCGGCGCTGTCAATCTTACGGAAAGGTTTAGCTCCCAAGATAAAATCAGTGATTCTCAATTGATTGCCATGCGCGAATATGTTGTCAGCGAGATGGAAAAACTACCTTGGCTGAAGCGTCTGGGTCTGCCGATTGTCGGCGTAGGCGGCACCGCCCGCAATATCGCCAAAATGGACCAAAAGCATAAAAACTACCCTTTTCCCAAAGTTCACAATTATCGCTTGGGGCTGATAGCTTTCGAGGAATTGTGGCGCGGACTGACCCGCACTAATTTAACCCAGCGGCGCAAATACCCGGGACTAAGCAGTGAACGTGCCGATATTATTGTTGCCGGCACCACCATTGTCAAATCTCTTGTTGATATCTCGCAAGCCACCAATATGATCATCAGTGGCTGCGGCGTCAGGGAAGGCTTATTTTTGCAATACTATCTGAACAAGCACCACTCTGCAGACGTAATTCCCGATATCTTGCTGCATTCAACCCGTAATATGCTGCTGTTTTATAAAGGCCATGAGGCCCACGCCGAGCATGTTGCCCACTTGGCAGAAACCATGTTTGACAAATGGCAGTCCATCCTGCGGCTGTCATCCCGTGACCGCCGGCTGCTCCGGGTTGCCGCTACGCTGCATGATATCGGCATAACCATCAACTACTATGATCATGCCCGCCACAGCGCCTACCTTGTGGAAAATGCCCGCCTCTTCGGGCTCACACACCGCGAACAAATGCTAGCAGCCGTAGTAGCCGGCTGGCACAACGGTCCTGCCGCCAAATATGTGCGCAACAAAATTTACAGCGAATTTCTCGATCAATATAACTGGCAAACAGCCCGCAAGCTCGCCCTCCTGTTGTCGCTGGCAGAAAGTCTGGAGACAACGCAGCTCGGTTTAGTCCGGGAGGTCGAGCCTTCGGTGGTCGGTAGCCAGGCCTTTCTCAAATTAATCACCAATGACCCGGTAAACATCGAACGCCAGGCTGCCACGCAACATCGCAAATGGTTTAAAAAAGAACTGGGTTTTGAATTAATCATCGAGTAGTATGCTAACCAAAGGAGGACGCTATGATTTCATCGCTGGCCTCTACTGCCTCAGGATTTGTCCTTCTACTGCGGTTTGTGAGAATAGTATTTCCGCTTGTTGACCGCGAGCTTGCCTACTGGCAGCAATATGCCGCCACTCATGGCACACACGAGTTATCCAAGCAGGCACTTGCCAGTATCGCCACAAAAAAATTCCACTGCCAGGGCGGCAGTGTGTACTGCCTCTATAAACATGTCCCAACAGAGAATTTTATTAAGCTGGTAGTTGCTCTGCAAACCATTAGCGATTATCTGGATAATCTTTGTGACCGGGCAGGCATTGCCGATGAAACTGCCTTTCGCCAGCTCCATCTGGCAATGACTGATGCACTTGATCCGGACAGACCGCTAAGCGATTACTATGCCGCCTATCCACATAAAGACGATGGCGGCTACTTACAAAGTCTTGTCACTGCCTGCCGTGAGCAAATTGCCAAACTACCTGCTTACCACCTTGTGAAAGCTGAAGCCTTGCGTCAGGCCAGATTATACAGCGAACTACAGACCTATAAGCATCTTGACCCCTTGGTGCGGGAAGAAAAAATGCTGTCTTGGAGTAACCCTCATTTAGCCTCTTATCCGGGAATTACTCCCTGGGAATTTGCCGCCGCAACTGGTTCCACGTTAGGTATGTTCATGCTCTGCGCAGCTGCCTGTAACCCCAGCCTGACAGCAAGCCAGTCCGCTCAAATCGGCCAGGCCTATTTCCCCTGGATTAATGGTCTCCATATTTTGCTGGATTATTTTATTGACGAAGCCGAAGACCGCCAAGGCGGCGACTTAAATTTTGTTTCTTATTATGCAAGCAGCGAAGAAACCCTAGCAAGGCTTACATTGTTTGTCAAGCAAGCCCGGCATCAGGCAAGTTCATTGCCGGAAACAGCCTTTACCATCACGGTGCTTGACGGATTACTAGCCATGTATTTATCTGACCCGAAGACCGAACCGCCAGCCCAGCGTATTGTCCGCGATAAACTGCTGTACGCGGCCGGCTGGTATCCCCGGCTGATGTATATATTCTGCCGCTGGTTACGAAAAAAACATAAACTATAAAAAAAGCGGGATTGCCCAATGGCAACCTCGCTTTTTGGCTTTACTTACTTTTTAGTTTGTCCGGCTACCTTGACAATCGACAATGCCAGCTTACTTATACCATACAAATCCTGTTCCTTTATAAACTCATCAGTAGTATGTACTTTGGACATGCCGGTACCCAGTACTGCTGTAGGAACACCATAGCTGTTAAAGTAGTTAGCATCACTGCCGCCGCCGGTAGCTTTAATTACCGGTTTAAGCCCAATACTTTCGGCAGCCTTCCAGGCCAGCTCAATAACAGGTGCTGTTTCCGCCAATACATAGGCATCATATTCTTTGCCAATGACAACCTCGGCTTTACCGCCTGCGGCCTTAACTGTCTCTTCAAATACCTTGCGCATATGCTCAGTCTGCGCAGCCAGTTTTTCCTGATTGCGGCTGCGAGCCTCAGCCTTAATTTCTACTTTGTCAGGCACAATATTAGTGGCTGAGCCACCTTGGATGATCCCGATATTGGCCGTAGTTTCCGGATCAATACGACCTTCAGTTACCTTAGCAAGCGCCTTTCCTGCCAGGACAATGGCGTTTAAACCCTCTTCCGGTGCAACACCGGCGTGCGCCTTCTTGCCATGCACGGTAATTGACAGCTTGTTTTGGCCAGGAGCCATATTGACAATTTCACCAGGCACACCACTTGAATCCAACGCATAGCCAAAATCGGCTTTCAGTAATGCTTTGTCAATATTTTTCGAGCCGTTAAGCCCACCCTCTTCGGCTACTGTAAATACGATCTGGATATTACCATGAGGAATATTCTGCTCTTTAACAACCCTCAGCGCCTCCAGGATAGCGACTACTCCGGATTTATCATCAGAACCGAGAATAGTATCGCCGGCCGAAGTAATGATTCCGTCCTTCAAAACAGGCTTCACGTCGGCGCACGGCTCCACACAATCTAGGTGGGCAGTAAACAGTATACTGGGCGTGCCAGCTGCCGTTCCGGGCAGAAAAGCCACCACATTACCACAATTGCCGCCAATTTTGCTGCCGGTATTGTCTTCAGTTACCTCAAGCTGCAAGGCTGTGAGCTTGGCTTTAATAATATCAGCGACCTCCCGTTCGGCGCGGGTAGAGCATTTAATCTGCACCAGCTCAAAAAATTCATCAAGTACCCTTTTCTCGTTAATCATGTACTTCCCTCCTGCATATTTAGTGCCGCACCCAGTCATATTAACAACAGATAGCTCTAGGATGTTCAGAAAGGGTGCTCCTCATGCCAACAACAATTGCCTTAGCCAATTATAATGACAAATTAGCAACCGAGCTTACTGCCCGGGGATTCCGGGTGGTAGCCGCTGCCCCCGGTCACCTCACCGGACAGACAACTGATGCTTACTTATATACCAGCTACCGTCCTGATGCAGATTGCTGGTTTACTGTTCAGCCTGAGCATGGGGATATTAACCTTGGTAATTACCATTATACCACAGCTGACCACCCGGCCACTATCCCGCTCAATATCACCGGTCTGACGGCCGACCAGATTGCCGAAAAACTTCATCATAGTCTGGCTCGCCGCTGCCGCTTGTAGCCATATTACAAAGAGTAACCCGCGCTGCATGTGCTGGTATCAACTATTGCCGCTGCCGTGCCTGCATAGCCCGTCCGCGTGTAAGCGCATTTTCACCAAAACGCTCCTTGACTTTATCAACAGCCTTGGCGACAGCCGCCGCCTTTTCCTCACCTTCATCAAACAGCGATATTTGCCCGCCGCCGGTGGTTAGCCCGCTCACCGTAACCCCCAGCAGTCTTACGCCTTCATTTAATACTACTTGGCTTACGATTTCCTGGGCAACCTGATAAATGGTCTCATCAAGATTGGCGGCTACCGCCAGTGTCCGGCTGCGGGTAATTGTGCGGAAAGACGCAAACCGGATTTTTACTGTTATGGTCCGCCCGCAGAGTTGCTGACGCCTAAGCCGCCAGCCCACCTTTTCCACCAATGCCCACAACTCAGTCTTGAGCTCCTCCAGGCTGCCGATATCTTGGGCAAACGTATTTTCCTTACCAATAGACTTAGGCTGCCACTCAGGCTCTACCGGCCGCTCATCCTGGCCATTGGCCAGTTGATGAAGCAGATACCCTGTTTGCCCGCAATGCTTAACAAGCAAAGCCGGATCAGCTTTGGCCACTTGTCCGATGGTACTTAGCCCTAACTTCCCCAGTGTTTCCGCGGTTGTTTTGCCTACTCCCCACAGCCGGCTAACCGGCATATTGGCTAATATGCTTTCTATTTCTTCCGTCCGAATAACCATTATTCCGTCGGGTTTTTTCATGTCAGAAGCCAGTTTGGCTAAAAATTTGTTAGGAGCAACCCCGGCCGATGCGGTAAGATTTAATTCAGCTTTGATGCGTTCTTTGATTTTAACGGCAATCTCGACAGGACTGGCATACAGCCCTTCCATACCGGTAACATCAAGAAAAGCTTCATCAAGTGACAACGGTTCCACCAGTGGGGAAAAATCGGCAAATATTTGTAATATTTTCTGCGAAACTCTGCTATATTTTTTATGATCTGCCGGCAAAAAAACGCCTTGCGGACAACGCCGCCTGGCTTCAATTGATGGCATGGCCGAATGAACACCAAATTTGCGCGCTTCATAGGAAGCAGTGGCGACAACGCCCCGCATGCCGGTGCCGCCGATAATAACCGGACACCCTCGAAGTTCAGGATTGTCCCGCTGTTCAACCGATGCAAAAAACGCATCCATGTCCACATGAATAATCCAGCGCTGCATACTCTCACCTCGCTACATTTCGGAACATACGTTCTAATTTATTGTACCGCAATCCCAGGTGCTAAGCAATAGAACCCCGCCAGCCTTCTCTCCCCTTAATTTTACTTTTAATGTAAATACGGGACAAAAGTCTCTTTAAAAACCCTACTATTTATGTTACACTACAGCTACAGAAGGAGGGATTGACCGTGAAAATAAATATTATTCTATGTTTGTTACTCCTTACGCTTGTTCAGCCTGTATCAGCAGAAATCAAACCTATCATCTGGTCGGAATCCATACATAATACAACGAAGCCGCCAGTTGAGCTGGTCAATGTTGATGACCATATCATTATTAAATCAGACCGCACCCTTTCTCTTGATCTTACAGAGAATTTGCCGATAAAAACCATTATCCTCCGGCCCGATAACAGAGGCACCACTTATCTAGAAAAGAAAATGTTCTTATTTTCTATTGAGTTATCCGATAGTACAAAAAAAGTGATTGATCTCCCCATCGGCGAACATAAATTTAATTAAAAAAGAAGTCCTAATGGGACTTCTTTTTTGCTATATTGCCAAAGTATTTTAATGTAATCTCAAGAATGTTTTCAAGCATTTCCGTGCCAACCAGATTATCGATCTTCAACATTTCAATATCAAAAGTAATATTATCAAGTTTAATAAACGGCACCAATTCATGCGTAGTCTGTAAAAATGCCGGCGCGGCAAAAGAATGAACAATAGTTTGTTTCCCACTGTTATTGTCTATCTTCTGTTTGCTGTACTGATCAAAAATTCCTTGCACAGTATCTATACAGTTTTTTGCTTCATCATAAATAAAACTATATTTGGGTTCTGCGCTCATCTGTATGGACTCGTCACCGAGCCCGGCCTGCTCTTTAGCTGCTTTCACCCAGGCTTTATCTATATTGATCTGGATATTGCCAATAACAGCCTCCCATGTTTCTTTGGCAGCAGGCTCAGCCATTTCATACAGCAAGATTCCGGCCTTGTTCGCCATCTCTTTAATATCCTTCTGATAAATGGGCTGAGTCACAACAACCCCTAACACCAGTCCGGGTATATCCCGCAGTGTCCGCATAAACGTAAACAGTTCCGGCGAACTCGCCTGTTCTTTGGACTCAATAATCACCTTGTACGTAACATCGCCATCTGTGAACTCCCAATAAACCTCAGCCTCATGGGTTGAGGTTTTTCCTTCAATAACGGCATTGTATTGAGCATTACAGGTTGTTACCGTATCGACACTGGCAATGGCTTCATATATTTCGCGAACAGCTTGTTGATAGATAGTCGGGCTTGTCAAAATAACACCACCATACTTATTAATTGTGTATTATATTTTACCGTTATTTGCACACAAACACAAATTCAGCTCGTATTTTTTTGAAAAACGTCGTCTGAATTAAGTCTCCACTTATAGGGTTGGATCTATGCTTGGCCGATATATCTCCCGCCGCAGCGTAGGACTTCGGTTAAAAGCCCCTGGCTCCAGGCGTTCAGTCTCGCGCGAAAATTGCTCGGTCTTGGCGCTGAGGTTATCCAAATAGTGCAGCAGCTCGGCCTCCAAAAACATAGGCTCCACCGGACTGCCCCACTCAGCCTGTCCATGATGAGACAAAATACAGTGTTTAAGCATTAAGGCAATTTCCTTTTCAAGCCCTACAGCCCGGCAAAACGGTTCAAGCATTTCTATTCCAAGCGAAATATGGCGGAGCAGCTTACCTTCCCGGGTAAAGCCAATTCCCATACCAAAAGCATCAAGCTCAATCTCCTGAACTTTGCCGATATCATGCACTAGCGCCGCCGCCACCAGAATATCTTTATTGATCTTATTATTGCGATTGCAATGATCGATGGCCCCCACCGTCAGCTCTAAGGTGTGTTCCAATAAACCGCCGATATAAGCGTGATGGTTTTTTACTGCCCCGGGATGGCGTTTAAACCTTTCGCTAAACGATTTGTCCTCAATAAACATGGCAACTAACAAAGCCCGCAGGCCTTCGTGGCTGACTTGAGCAATAATATCTGTCAGTTCATTGACCATATCCTCAAGGCTACGCGGCGCCATCATGCCCAGTTCTTGCAGTGATTGATCAATTTCTTCCGGCTGCGGCAGATACACATTGTCAATTGTCAGTTGCGGGCTATCTTTAAAATAATCCAAGGTAGCTTCCAGGCGCAATATTCCTTGTTGTTGAAACAAAGCCACACCCTCAGCGGGAATATCCCAGTACTTGGCCGGCACCTCAAAACTATAGTCACTAACCAGGCAGTCTCCGTAGGCTTTGCCATTTCTGGCTGTTTTTACTTCAAACCGCGAGACCCGGTATATCCCTGTCACTTTAAATCCTTTCGGATTTTTTACCAATTCCCCAAGCTTCATGCTGCTCTCCTCCACCAATACGCTTGCTGTTTTTGCATTTGTAATAATTTTTTAAAGTTCTCCTGGCTGCAGGCAAAATCCTTTATTTACTGAAAACACACTAAATACCTGCACACCTTTCAAGGCCACTGCAATATACTGTAGCAAGAGTTAAAGGAGGGTTTCATGTGGCATCGTATGACAAAATCATCAAGTACCTGGTAGAAAAACTCCAGACTGCGCTTGCCCCTCTTGAGCAAATTGCCAGAATCCAAAGCATTCTGGTAGCGCAGAACAAGCAGATTATCGAATTACTGGATCAACTAAACGGCAACCGGCAACCTACACTTCCTCAAAAAACCGACGGTGTGGCGGCTGAAACAGGCGTAGACAGTAATCCGGCCGAGTAGCATTACTTAACCGCTTCAGACATTACCCGAAAAAATCTTGTATTTTGCGGCAATGGCCTATATAATGAAATCACAGTTATTTTACAATTTTATCCATATACTGATTTTGACATGATATCTGTAAAGAAAACACGGCTTGCACCGAGCTTTAGGATAAGTGCAAGTCGCTGTTGCACTTATCCTGTTCTTAAGAAAGTTATACTTTCTGTTAGGGCAAAGCGAAAACACGGCACCCAGATGCCGTGTTTTCTTCAGTCCATCGGAATATATAGGTAAGAAAGGTGATTTCCATGGCATTGACGCATAAAGAAAGACAAAAAATCTATGAAGAAGAACGGGCTCGAATAAAAGCGCGCGCCCGCATCAGAACCGAACTCCATAACCGGAAGTATTCTGTACGCATCATGAACTGGGTTATTACCGGAGGTTTTTTACTAATGCTTTATATTGTTTTATTCGATAATTAAAGTAAAAGCTAAGGAGTTATTTTATGGCAACTAATTTATCATTAGAAGAAACTTGCACTGTCTGCAAAGGCTCAGGCAAAATAGGCACCGAGCTTTGTCAAAACTGCCAGGGAACAGGCACTGCGCTTACTGCAGAAGGGAAGAAAATTGTCGACTTTTTACGTAACAGCATCCGTACTTCAGAACACTAAACCTGCTTGATAAGAAAAATACGGCTTCTGCCACGCCTTCGCGACACTGGAAGCCAACAGAAAAACAGCCGCCACTTATGCGACTGTTTTTCTGTTCTTTCCCCATGACTGTCTTTACTTAAAAATAGCAGCCAGTGAAGTATATACAGTGTAAACCGTTAAGAGAGCTGTAAATACAACAATAGGATGATTGCGAAATCGAAGCAAACCAATTGTCACCTCACTTTTTTGTAAGTCTCCATTCATACTATTCCCGAATTGGCTGCTTGTTAATCCAAACAAGTCGTTGGCTTCGTTATATTTTAATAATTTTCTGGGAAAATCAGTTGGCTTGCAGTTACCTGATCTAATGATTAAATCCATGTCAGGGAATATGTATTGCAAATTAATTCATCATTTTATATGATTAAACTGATACAAATGTTACGACACGTTAAGAATCAGGTGGGATGCATATGAAGTATTGGTTAACAGCCGTTATGCTGGTCCTGCTTACTCTGCCAGGCATTGGTCATGCAGGACACAACGAAGAATATGAGGAAGCTTACAATCTGGCGGTTATGGCCGCCGCCAGCGTAGCTGCATACAGTGATAGCATCGGGGAGACGACAACTCGTTACCTGGAGGAAAACGGCTGGACAATTGACAAGTATACCCAAGCCCAAAATCAGTCTGGGGCCCGCTTCCTGCTAGCGCAAAAAAACATTTCCCCCGAGAATACAATTTACGTGTTAGCCATTGTGGGCACCGAAAATAAACGGGATATCAAAATTGACCTTAAAGTGGACAAAGTGTATTTTGCCGGCACCACTTTTGAAGAGTTTGCCGCCAATGCCGCTTTAAAAGATGTAGCTCCTTCCCAGCCAAAAATCCATCGGGGATTCCATGAATTTATTCAGGCCGGACCAACCGCCAGACTAAGTACGGCTGCCGGCACTTCCCTTTCCTTAATGGACATACTAAATGGCCACCATGACAACAAGCTTTATCTTACCGGTCACAGTTTGGGAGGAGCGGCAGCGATCATCGCCGGTGCCAGGTTTATTGATATGGGGATCGATCCCGCCCAGTTGGAGGTAATCACCTTTGGTTCGCCTGCTGTCGGCAATGCCGCCTTTGCCGACAAGTTTGCTCCACTGCTCAACGTTACCCGTGTTGTCATTGATGGCGACCCGGTTACCGGCGCACTGCAAACGCTGGTCGGCGGTTATAAGCAGTTTGGCCGTGAAATCAAATGGAAACTGTCTGATTCCGCGCAAGGCTTTCACAATATGACCGGTTATGTTGATATCGCGCTCAAAAACTATTATGACAAGCGAAAACAGGTCTACCAGGCCAACAGTCAATTGCCGCACGCTTTGCTAACCGAAACAACACCACCGGTAACTCAAAATCGGGTCTACATTGCTTCCCTACAGAACAATCTGCAACCAGGATTAGTCGAAGATTTCCCTTATATGCAAGCAGCCCTGTTAGATGAATACAGCCAGGCATATCCTAATAGCGTGACTTCGGAAAAAACAGCAGACGCCAACTGGCAAAAACAAGCGGCCGCCGCCAACTGCCGCTGGGTAATTGTTCCTCAGGTTATCAGCACACAGTCGCCAAATCAGCGGACAACTTATCGTATTACGCTGCAACAAACCGTCTATGAAACCGCTACCGGCGCAGTTGTCGATATGGCTGCTTTCTCCACTTCAACCGGTATGCTAACGCCTTTGGAAGCCTTTATTCACGCCTTTAAAGGCTTTCGCTGCAAAGAAGACGACTGGCTTCGCAACTCCCATAATGTAAACTATAATATAATAACCCAGTAAAGCTATTCCTCCGGCTAGTTTCCCGTGGGAATAGCTTTACTGGTTCACACCATTGCTGACATGCGGGCAGAACTACAGGCTAAGTCTTACATTATATTCCTCTCTCGGCAACGTCACCTCTTTGGCTTTCTCAAAACTGACAATTAACTTGTCTAATTCTTTGCTGAGAGAAAGAACTTCAGGATCTTGCATATTAAATTTCTTTGCTGCCACTAAGGCACTCAACCGTATCCGCATAGCTTCAATCTTTAGCGCCTGCCCCATGCAGTAACCTCCTTAATCAGGTAAGCTTGTCTTTGTTTACTTATTAAAGCAAGAATTGTGCCAAAACAATCAACCTTACCGATAAAAGCAAGCAAAGCCTTGGTAATCTTTAGTTAATAAGCGACTTTTCTTTTTTACAAATTTCTACGATATCATTTTTATTACTCATAATTGCAGACGAAAATTGCGTTACTATGAACTTTTTGTATGCAATTTATGGCAAAGTGTTCATTTATGTTCAGGATAAGCAAAGGAAGGCTCCCGGAAATTCTGGGAGCCTTCCTTGCCTTAGATAGTTAAATCTAAATAGTCTTTTCCAATGCCTTAATGCGTTTTATGGCTGTGTCTCGATGATGCGTATCCTCTAGTGGTACATTTTCCAACATGCTGCGATATGTCTCAATTGCTTCTTTATATAAATGCTGTTTTTCATAGGCTGTGCCCTTATTTAAATATCCCGCAGGAAATTTAGGATTGATCTCAATGGCTTTGCTACAATCAATAAGCGCCAGATCATATCTGCCAATTTTATTGTACATAAATCCTCTATGATCATACGCTACCTCATAGTTAGGATCATTTAGAATCGAGAGACTGTAGTGCTCAATAGCCTTATCAGGCTCGCCCATTTTCTCATAAAGATACCCACGATCCAAATAAGCAGTTGCGATTACCCTGTTATAATCTTTGAGCGCTAAATCATATTGCTTTTGAGCAAAATATGCCTTGCCACGTTTATAATAAGACACTGTATCATATGGATTATCAGCAATAGCTGTAGTACAGTCTGCGATTACTTGATTATGATTAACGACAGGAGGGTTTTCAATTGCGAAACCAACAGCCCCTGGTATCATGAAACTGTAAAGTAATACAACGAAAGCACTAATGTACCATCGTCTTTTCATACGAATACCTCTTTCTCTGTTATTTTATGCGTTTAACATCTTGGCAGCAAGGATTATATAAACAAGATTTATATAATCCTTACAATCTAATATTAGCACCGGCCATAAAATTAATTCCCTCACCTGGATAGTCGTATTTTTCCCAGTATTCAGTATCAAATAGATTGTTTACATGCAGGAAATATTCCAAATTTTTGTTTTCGCGGTATTTCAATTCGAGATCTACGGTATGATAATTATCTAACTTGGGATATGTCGTGCTATCGGTTTGAACATTACCATAAACATGTCCTATAACACTCCCCTGGAACTTGTCCACCATATAAGTTACTCCGTAGTTAACCATGTAATTCGGCAGATTCTCGGCTCTTGTTTTTACTCCTGTTTCATCGGTATCTTCGGCTTTTTGGTAGGTATAGTTGACAAATCCCTTCAAACGTTTTGAGATATACCGACTGTATTCCAATTCTATGCCTTTTATATCTGTTTTGGCAATATTAGTATACGGATCAGTTTTATTTTCTCGTGTGATACGATCAGTTATTTTATTAGCAAAAACGGCAATATCGAGTGACGATTTATTATCAAAATTGTGGGCCCAGCCTATTTCATAATTAATTGCCTTTTCAGTGGTAGGAATGGCCTCATCCAGATCTAAATTAGCAGCAGCTTGTTTAGCCGTTACAAAAACATGCGACTTACCGGCAGAAAATCGCAGGGTATTTTTTTCATTAAGTTTATGCGTAATATTAACAACTGGATCAGTAGCATCACTTTCTACATCTTTATAACTACTATAAGACTGCTTTGCCTCATCATATCGCACACCAAAGGTAAGATCAGTTTTATCATTCAGTTTCATGTTATCCTGTATATAATAACCAGCACGTTTATCAGTACCACTTTCGCTACTATTCAAGATGTCATAAGATTCCCAGTTAATCTGGTTGTATTTCGCACCAAAAGTGACGGTATTATTCCTATCCGCCTTTAGGTCACCAGTAAATTCTATACCATTTCCTTGCGCATACCAGGTACTTTTGTACCATAACGGATTGGTAGCGGTATTAACATTTAGTTTGGCGTTATTTCCATTGAGTACCCATAGGTCATTTCCATCTGATACATGGTAAAATTTTACATTATATTTGAATCGATCACTGCTTATTTTGTCATACTGCAAGGCCAAACTAGTTTGTTCAAAATTTTTATATTTCCAGTTTTTTACATCATATTTCCCATTGACTTTTGTATCACCAGACCATTTGACGCTTGATGAGGTTTCCTCTCCAGTAACCTGATCAATACCATTAGCTATGTCACGATCTGTATTCATATAGTACCCGCTAAATGTCATGGTAGAATCTTTATCAAGATCCCATACAAATTTACCATTGAAATACTCTTTCTTAAAGCTGGAATTGTTTAAGTACCCATCGCCTTGTGTTTTACCGGCAGTTATGTAGTAGCTGATGTTTTTATCACTACCACTGTAGGACATATAGTTGTCAAAACTATTATGTGATCCGCCCGCCAAATGAAGACTGGTTTGACCGGCACCTTGTCCCTTTTTGGTAGTTATTAGAATCACGCCGCCTTTATAGTCAGTGCCATATTGAACAGGACCGGGCCCCTTGATAATCTCAATTCTCTCAATATTATCAATAGGTATTGTTGACAAATCAGACGCAGAGTTTGAAGCAATACCCGACAGAGGGAACACCGGCATGCCGTCGATATAAACTTTTGTCTGATCGGTTGCCGCACCACGGATACGCACCAGACGGGCATTTTTATCAGCATGTACGACATACAATCCGGGTACCGCATTAATTGCCGCAGCCAGATTGGTTGCTCCCATCTCCTTAATTTTTTCGGCCGTAATGACCTCTGTCGTCACCAGATAGTCTGCTAACGTTGTTGAACGGACTTCGACTTCATCCAAAGAAACCTCTGTTGAGCCTTCTGCCATGGCAAGATTAAATGGACTTAACAAACATACAACCGCCGATGGAATAACCAGTTTCTTAAAAACTTTCTTCATACCACAACTCCCCCACCCTAAAATATTTTCACGCATATAGCCTTCTGCATCGCATATTTTATTTTGTAAAAACATTTTGCGACAACTATTGCATGCTCCCGCGTTACCAAAACGCAGTTGATTTATATATCATCGGGCTAAGCCCGTTATTGCCTTTTACCGCTCTTATATCAATAACGGCACGCACACCTTCATCTTCTTGGATGCTTCGCCGTCAATTTCAACAATTTTGACTCTAGTTGTATACAAATCACTCAGAATACTGTCAGTAACAACTTCTTCCGGAGTACCTATCGCAGTAATTTTGCCGTTTTTCATAATTAACACCTTGTTGCACAACAAAAATGCATGGTTGGGAAAATGCGAAGTCATGATAATGGAATACCCCTGTTTTGCTAATTTGTCGACAACTCGTAAAATCCGCACTTGGTTTCCATAGTCAAGACTGGATGTCGGTTCATCCATAATTAGTAATTGGGCCTGCTGAGTCAGCGCGCGGGCAAGCAGTGTAAGCTGCCGCTCACCGCCACTGATTTGGCTGAATAAACAATCTGCCAAATGTTCTATTCCCAATTCGGCAAGCGCTGCTTGTGCCATATCATAATCTTCATCAGTGGGAACTGCCGTAAAACCCACATGGGGCGTACGCCCCATAACAACAATATCCAGCACCCTATACGGAAATACGCTTGTAGCAGCCTGCGGCACATAGGCCATAGCCATAGCCAGCTCTTTGGCCGGTATTTCTCCGATGTTGCGCCCGCTAACTTTTATACTGCCTGTCCTTACTTTGGCAATTCCCAGCAAACACCGCAGTAATGTCGTTTTACCGGCGCCATTGGGCCCTAAAAGACAAACAACATCCCCTTTACTAACGGAAAAGGACAGATCTGCTAGCAAATCACCGGCTGGCGAATAACCAAAACTGATATTCTCAACTGCGAACAAAATAATCCCCCTCCTTTCACGCGGCGACAATTCCGGCGCTGTCCAAACATTGCCTAGTATCAGTCCAGGTCAAAATTCACCAGCGCATTTCTCGATTCGGATACTGGCCGTCCAGCCCGGTAAGCTGGCTTATACCGCCACCGGTATACCCCCTCGACTGCCGCCTGATCTAATTCAGCATAACCCGAACTTTGAGCCACCCTGGCGTCGGCTACATGTCCTGAAGCATCCACTAAAACACGGACAATCACCCTTCCCTCCCAGTGATTGAGTCTGGCTTCAGACGGATATACTGGTTTCGGTTTATACACCGCATAGGCGCGGCTGTCAACCTCTTGATCCGCACTCGGTTGTACAGATGCAAAACCACTTCCTGTTTCTGTGTTTCCTGTTCCGCCATTTACCGCCTCACCATTTCCTGCGGCTATACCTGAATTACCACCACTTACTTCCACAACTTGTCCGCCATTAGGCACAGCTGCAGTTATCGGAGCGGCGACATTTCCATCTCCGGCAGCGGCAAAACCGGGAGTTACTGGTGCAACACCCGCATTTACCACATTGTTGGTTGCTTTACTACTGGGGCCGACTGCAGGCACCACTGCAGCAGGCTGATACCGCTTGCTTTCCTCAGCAGACATTGCCGGTGCTAACTCGACTTCCAGATATTCCTTTTTGGGTTCCAAGTCCGTTTCTCCCAATACTCCCTGCCCTACTACCGCCAACCCCGCGATATGAATGATAGCGGCAAGGATAAAGGCCGGCCCCCAGGAATTCGCTGCCCGCATCACTATCTCCCTTTCTCCTCGATAGCTATCGCCAGCTTGGTTATCCCGGCTTTATGGATTTCATCCATAACCTCCACTACCCGCCCGTGGCTGACTTCTTTATCTGCCCGAACAGATACTGTGGTTTTTCCCGTGCCGCTTACCGCCGCTGCCAATTGCTCTTTGGCTACCGGCTGACCATTCACCGCAATCCGTCCATCCTTAGCAATCAATACCACCAATTGTTTTTCTGCCTGTTTTTCGGCCGATGCCTGTGGCAGATTAACAGAAAATCCCGGATAAACAGTAACAAAAGCTGTTGTCATCATAAAAAAAATGACTAAAAGCATCATTACGTCAACCATGGGTGTCATATCTACATGTATCCCGATTTGCTGTCGCCGCACCTTACCAGCCACTGCTATTCTCTCCTCTCGTCAGCAGGCGCGTAAATTCCTTTACCCGCATCTCCAACAAACATAACCGACGCGCCGACCAGTTGCGATAATGATTATGGCAGACAATACAAAATATCGTAACAAGTAGCCCTGCAGCCGTATTGTACAATGCCTCCGCAATTCCCTCAGCCAGCAGTTGAGGATTGCCGGCTCCGCTAAGTGCCGCAACATGAAAAGTTTTAATCATTCCCAGCACAGTCCCTAACAATCCAAGTAGCGGCGCAATGGTCGCAATAGTTGCCAATATATAGAGATATTTTTCTAAACGTAAACTCTCTTTATCTAAAACTACTTCAGCCGCCACAGCCATGTCATCGCATCCTGTGTAGCATCCCTGCATAGCAGCCCATAGCCTTGACAGCGGCCCGTTGCCATCACCGAAAGGCCGGGTATTGCCGCCAGCGACTACTTGTTCCAGTCTCGGCATATATTGTTTGTCTTCTTTTGCTATCGAGCGATAAAACCACCAACGTTGAATAGCAATCGTCATCGCCAACAACGAGCATACGATAATGATACAAAATACGACTCCGCCCTTTGCCACAACCTCATACACAATGATCATCTCCTTCAAGCACTTACTACCTAAACTTTGACAAACAACTCTTGTTCTGGCAATTGCCTTGCCGCAGCTAAATCAATCTCCGAGCGCACCATGAGCGTAAGACTCTCGTGGTTCTTTACCCAGTACACCTTTCTGTGCACTACATCATCGCAGTAGCAAAACCGGCTGGGGTTAGCCAGACGTGCCCGGGTCAATCCCTGAAGAACATCGGCAAAACACGCGTCTCCTTCCACTGTCAGCTTTAGCTCTGGCGATTGCAGTTGCCCAAAATGCCCCTCCACCAGCAGCGCCATTTTCACCGCTAACTCAAGTCCCACACAAGATTCCCCATGATGAGCTAATGCTTGTTTATATAGCTGGGCTTTGCGCGTTTGGTATTCCCGCGGCGGCAAATACGGAGTTGTAGGAGAAAAAACAATATCGGCTTCAAAATACGGTTTTATATCCAGTACCGGTGTGCCGTCCACTGCATCCATACCACTCACAACCAACCGTCCATCCTCCACTTTTTCTAGCTTTACCACCGTCAAGGCAATGGGATTGGGCCGAGCCGCACTCCGCAGTCCAAACACACCATATTCCGGCAGATCCGGGTTAACTTTTGACGGAACAACCCGTAGTATCGACCGGTCAGCTTGGTCAAACCAGCTCAACACCCATAAATGGCTGTGCTCACTAATGCGATATAAGGCCGGCTGGTATTCAGGCTTAATATGGATAACTGCCGCTGCTCCGCCGAGCGGAATAGCCAGCGTATTTTGCCAGCTATTTTCAACATGCCCTATCGGTTGTATGGTACTGACATCGCTTGTAATTAACTTAGTCACATTCATGCTCTCCCTTCTTTCTTATCAACAAAAAATATGTACAATACACCCCCTGCCACAACGCTTCTTTCCATTGAGCAATTTTGCTCATTCCCAGCCCTTCTTAGCCCTTGCCAGCAAAAAAACAAAAAAGGGTGCGCCTATTAGAGCAGTAAGAATCCCCACCTGTATCTCCAGCGAAGCAATACTGCGACTTAAGTTATCCATAATTAACAGATAGGTACCACCCAACAGCATGGATGCCGGCAGCACGGTTGCAAAGCTTGCGCCGAACAGCATTCGCGCGGTATGAGGAATTAAAAGCCCTACCCACTGGATAATACCGCCAATACTTGTAGCAGCGGCTGCCAGCAAAGTGGCACAGACCAACACTATAATCCGGGTGCGCCGAACATTAATTCCCAAAGTATGTGCTTCTTCTTCACCAATACTAAGTACATTAATCTGCCAGCGCATAAAATACAGCACCGTCAGCGGAATAATTATCGGAATAAGCGACCAAAGCACGTCCTGATCAGTAACCTTCGACAATCCACCCATCAACCAGAAGCTGATTTCCGGCAAGGTATTCATTGGATCAGCCAAATATTTCAATACCGAAACAAGTGCCTGAAAAAATGCCGACACAGCAATTCCCGCAAGTACTAACGAAATCATGGACTTGTTTCCAAAACACGCACTTATGGCAATAGCAGCAAAAACAGCCACCAAACCAAAAATAAAAGCTGCCACTTCCACCCATATCCAGGACAAATGGAGAATCATACCTAATACAGCCCCAAATGCCGCTCCCCAGGAAGCACCTAATAAGGATGGTGATACCAGCGGATTACGGAACAAATTCTGATAAGCTGCTCCAGATACTGCCAGCGCGCCGCCTACCAGCAAAGCAGCGGCAATCCGCGGCATACGGATTTTAAATACAACTGTTTCCATAGTATCAGTCCACACCTGTGGCACGGCTGTTAGTTTTGAACAAAGAATTGCAAGTACCATATCCGGCGAAACCGGATAACGGCCAATCAAAAAAGATGCAAAAAAAGCAAAGATAAGCACAGTCAACATAACTGCTACCTTCCCCACTTCTTTGTGCATCCGGTGCGCACCCATAAACCTGCCCGCCGCATCCCGCTTAGCCGCCGGCGTATTTGCTACTTGTTTTGTCAGGGTATTATCCATTTTTATCGCCTCTGTCAATTCACCGCACGACCGCAACAGCACAGCCAATGCAGGCAATCTTTCCTTCACGCCGCCTTGTCCAAGGTTCCATTACTTGTTCGCCGCAAAACTCACAGCAAGGCGAATCATGGATTGGTTCTTTTTCCGGCAAAACAACGCTGACTGGTTCTACCTTAAGCAATTCTGGGTCTGGCAGGGTTAAAATCTCATGTATCCGCGCCTCACGCGCCGTCTTATAGCGGCGGTATTCTTCATCAGATACCCGGCCACTCATAACTCTTTTCGTCAGAGCATTACTTTCGGCTGAATAATTATATGGCAGCTGTATGACCCGCACTGCTTTGCCACTTTGCCGGCAGCCTACTGTAAAGGCCTGCTTGCCGGTAGAGTGTATATAGAGTTTTCCTTTGCCAATCGTGCAACCCAGCACAATCTGAAAGGGATCAATAGTGCAGCGGTCACTTTCCGCAATTGTCACCAGATCGCCTTCCTCCGGATCTTTATAACCCAGTGCAACTAACGCCGCTTTAGCCAGACGATAACCGGTAGCCAGCCCAGGACATACATGTCCATGAAATTCTATAACTTTTTGCCAATCCTCCGGATATGTTGCTGTCATTTTTATCATCCTTCCATACCTATTTTGTGTGCCAAATTTTCACCGAAAGATCTACCGGTGAATCACTCCCAAACATCCTTGGTTAGCCAAATTTCTGGCAAAGCATTCAATAGCAATATCAGCGCCTGTCACACTGTGCATAAACATGCTCCGGTTGCCAACCGCAACGCTTCTGCCAGCGAACCGTTCTCCTATCGTGCCTGCTGGCATTGAAGTCAGATACCCTGAAAAAGGATATTCCTTATTTTCATCATCTTCCAGGTATGACTTATAACCGGGAGGATAGGCAAATACCTGATGTTTGCCTGTACTTATCGTTAAATACTGCGCCTCACCATTCTCGTAAACATACCAGTCCTTTGCGTTAGAACAAGCCGTGTAGGGCAGACGGAAATCTCTAACTCCCACACCTTCAACCAAAATTAGCGCTACTTTTTTCTCCTTCAACATCGCATCAATACCACCGCTGATGTCGGTGATGGAGTTTATTGGGCCAAGTGCCGTCGATACCGGCATAGTGTAATTATGAGAGGGTATCATAACCGGCCGCCTGAGCAAAGTTGACCTAAAACAATATCCCTCGCAAGCTATCGCCAGGTAATCCGGCAACCGTTCGGGCGCTACCTGTTCATCCCTAAACAAAGCCATAAATTCTTTTTTGTCTACCAGTCTTTCAATTCCGGCATGCTCGCACAAATAGTCCATATCTGCCGGACTTAGATCATAAAGCCCGGCATATCGCGTCAGCCAATGACTGGTTATTGCCAGACCATTCAGCCTGCTCAAATCGATATAGCCTGATACGGGGATCATATCGCCTGTTCCCACAACCACCGGAACAAAACCCGACTCTTTGCTAAATCGCTCGACTTCGCCAAACACGGCGTCAATGAGCTGTTCGCGCTTAGCCTCTTCCGGGCGTTCAAAGCGAAATGCGTAATACTGCTGGGCATAGCTTAGAAAAACAAAATTCGGATCATAGCGACCAATTAAATCCAAGGCCGTATCTGTCACCCATGAATTACCTTGTTCGTCAATATCACCGGGAAAAGGATGCTGCCGCAATACCTGTTTTACCATTTGTACTTTTGGTGATTTGTCGGTTCTTTTTTGACCTGTTCGTAGATCAAACTCATTTTGCCATTCCCGCGCATCAATTATTGCCAAACTCATAGCTGTCCCTCCCGCGAATTCCACGCAATGCGTTCACCATGCAGGTTAATCGCATAACCACAGTCAGGACAGGCCTTATCTTTGCAGTTATAGCGATCAAGCTTATCCCCGCCACAGCCTAAGCTAAAGCGTTCTATAACTGTGCTGCCGCACTGAGGACAAAGCGTATTCACCCAATCAGAGCCAACAAAATTGTGGAAATAAATATAAGGCAAAAGCTCGCGACTTTTATCCAGCGCTGCATTTATTGCCTCAATATTGGGATACTCGCTTTCTTTCATCTGGTACTCCGGCAACAGCCGAAAAACATGCCAGGGTATTTCTGAGTCAACTTTGCTAAGAAAAGTCGCAATTTCAGTCAATTCATGATCATTAACCGACTGAATTACCGGAGTTGTAACCTCAACATGGGTCAGTGACGCCAGGATTTTAATATTACGCAAAACAGGCTTAATATTCGGAATCCCTAAGTATTCACGGCAAAAATCATCATTTAGACCCTTTAAACCTATATTAACAAACGAAAACATCGAACCTAAAAACTCTGTTGTTTCCTCGGTAGTATATGCGTTAGTAAGACAGCCCATTGGGATTCCTGCCAAACGTGCTTCCTTAGAAACCGCCATCAGTGAAGGCAGCGAAACAGCCGGTTCGTTAACATTAAATACGATATTGTGGCAACCGCGTTTAACCGCCATGCGCACAAGCTCTGCCGGAGAAAATGTATACATGGTATCCTGAATGGCAGCCGGCTCTGTTTTGGCGACAAAGGCATTTACACAATACTTGCACGCCATATTGCACCCGGTAGTACCAATCGTCATACTTCTGCTGCCTGGATAAACATGATAAAACGGCAAGGATTCCACCCGTGAAATGCCATAAGTACACCACTTATGCGGAAACCGCTCAGCTATTGCCCCGCCTTCTTCATAGTACATGCGGCATACTCCATACTGACCGCCGCCCAGTTCGCAACGCCATTCACAATAATTGCACTTCATGCCAATTCCCTCCCATTGCTGCCTATTCTTTCTTTACTGTCGCTGCGTTCTGTCTGCCAGTTTATCTAGTTCCTGCTCAGACAGTTGATATTGATAAAACAACGAATAAAACCGCTTAACCTCAGAACGGAACTCAAATGGATACACATCCGGGTACAATAAATTAGCTACCCATCTGATGCCAATAAGGCGGCTTACCGCCGGCGGTCGATCAAACCAATTAAAAGGGCCGGTAGGAATTTCATAAACCCGCTTATCGCGAACAGCCTGAATACCTTGCCATGCTTTATCATCCATAATCGCCGGAAAGCTGCTACTCTCCCCATCCCGGAAATACCCGATTAAAATCACTTCCGGATTCCAGACCATTACCTGTTCTAGCGAAACCGGACTGCGTCCGATATTGCCGCTGCTCGGCAACCCGGGATCAGCAACATTGGTTCCACCGACAAATTCAATGATCTCGGCATGCCATGATCCGCGCGGTTCAGTTTCTAGGCCGCGGCGCCCTTCGGCATAATAGACAGTTACCGGTTTACGGTTTGCTAAAAGCGCCTTTTTTTCTTGCACCATTCCGATAGTATCTCGGCAATACGTCGCAAGCTTGGCAACCCGCGCTTCACGATTAAACAACTTTCCAGCCAATAAATAGGTTCCTTCCATTTGAGTCATTTCCTTATTTAGCATAACTACCGGTATTTTAGTTAACTGCTGCAGTTCATCAGCATATTCCTTATTGACTTTGGTGATATCATTGACCATCAGAATTACATCAGGCTGTATCTTAATTACTTCCTCAACATTGCCCACCGACCCGCGGTTAAGCCAGGGAATAACCGGCAAGTTGCGATAAGCAGGTAAAATATAGTCTGACTGATCGGCTCCCATATGATAGCCCCAGCCTGCCAGTAATTCCGGATCAATGGTATAAAGGAGCACCGCTTCCACTGGTGACATCGGATACACCTTTTGAATGTTTTGCGGTATTGTCACCTGCCGGCCAGCCATGTCGGTGATAACCCGGTCGCTTTTTACCTCGGATCTGGAATTCACAGTATTTTGTTTGGCACAGCCTGTTACAATGACAAGAAGTATAACAACAATTGCTAACCATGACATATATGTTTTTTGCATAATACCTCCCGAAAAATACCTCAACGATAACCAACCTATCATAGAAAGTAATATGTGCAATAAGGAAATAACTTCCTTATTGCACATATTACTACTAAAAAGAATATAAATCAATACTTTTGTTTGTTTTAGTTGGTTTATATTTGTTTATGTTTGTTTTTGTTTAATGTATACTTTTTTATCCTAAAACAAAAGCCCTCTGCATACTCGCAGAGGACATTTTTACATTCCTTATTATCCGATAACCAACCCGCGCTAACTCTCCCTTTATCTCATTAACAACCTGTAATCCTGTCCTTGACGACCAGAGTGCAGACCCAAGGCTTACTTAGACAAGCGGGAGCATACCTTTACGGGCATAAGCGAACAGCTAGACATTAGGATAAATTCGACTACAATTCAGGCAATGTCAAAATGCCAGCTGAATTAAGTCTCTATTTATTTCAACAGGCTTATCGCTAAATTGGTATGTAAATAAATAGCCTTATCCTCTGTCGTAACATCAGATATGCTAAGTTGATCACCAATAGCTTGACCGATACCGGTTGCAAACAGACCAGCCGCAAAGGGTTTTAGATTAATATCTACCGTATTGCCATTCACCTTGCTCTCAATGTTCGCTTGTTTCAACGGATTGCCATAGATATCAGTGATAAAGCCCAAGCTCATCTGATTAAAAAGCCAGGACTTGATGGAATGGCCCAAAAGCTCTTTTTTATCAATATGCAGTCTTATCAAGGCATTGTCTTTGTCAAAATGAAACTCTGTTATTGTGCAATGCAATCGTATCTTTCCTGTTTTTTCAACAGTTGTTGTCAGCGTAAATTTATTATTTTTATAGATATTGACTGTGGAGTCTTTTACTTTAGGGTTGTTGGCGATATTCTCGGCAAAGTAAGCATTAAGTGCATCTTCCGGAATAACATAAACACCTGCCTGCATATTTTCCATAGTCTGCGCCTGAAAAAGTCCGCTGGCTAAGTCAGGCGCCTCTGCGCAGACAACAGGAACCAACAAATATATCCACAACAAACATAACCATATAATTTTTTTCAAATGATCATCTCCAATAATTGGTACTTTTTATGTTTGCACAAACAAATGAATTATTGTTCAAAACGGCCCTCCTACTATGTACTTGCAAATGAATTTCGCTAATATTATAGTAAATCCTTTCCCAAGACCATTCTGATCTGCCTGATCGTAATAGATTATAATAATTCCATTACATTTTTTTTGACTCTTGCCAACACATCTACCCATGTATTAAAGTTATGCTGGCGAAATAAACGCATTGTCGGGTACCAAGGACTGTCGTCTCGCTCTAACTGCCATCGCCAATCAGGAGTAAACGGCAACAATATCCAGGTTTTCTTCCCCATCGCCCCTGCTAAATGGGCAACTGCGGAATCAACGGTTATTACTAAATCCAGATTAGCTATGACTCCTGCAGTTTCTGCAAAATCCGTCAGTTCACCAGAAACATCTGTAACTTTCGCAGGTGTTGTTGACAAATCACTTACCTTTTTCCCCTTCTGTAAACTAATCCAACTTACCCCAGAAATTTCAAAAAGGCTTCTAAAAATATCGAACGGAATAGACCGATTGCGGTCATTATAATGAGCAGGATTACCAGCCCAAACGACCCCAATCCGATATCTTGTTCCACCATCAAGTTTGTTGAGTTTTATATTCCATTCTCTCACAGTTGCAGCACCTGGGTATAAATAAGGAATTTGTTGGGGTATAGTTTCTCTTAAAGTATTAAAAATGTACGGAAGCCTAAGCAAGGGACTAATAAAATCATACGCTCCGGCATCAATGCTAGTGTTATCAATAAAATTACAGCCAAATTGAGAAACTGTCACTAACCGTCTTAATGGCTTTTGAATTAGTACACTTGTTTCACTTGCAATACCAGCAATCTTGGGAACATACCTGATAAAATGGATGCAGTCACCAAAACCTTGGTCAGCAAACAATAAAATCCGGCGACCTTGCAAAGCCTCGCCACGCCATCGAGGAATTGGCAATTGTTTGTTAGCATTGTATACTGACCACCAGTCATCATACGCTTCCCACCCCTCTTCATATTGTTCACGCAGAAGGTATAATGTTGCTAAAGCCAACTTCGTATTTGCTGAATCTGCTCGAATCGTCAGCGCACGCTGAAGACAATTCTCTGCCTCATCTAGTTGACGAAATTCTTTCAGCAGTTTGCCTAAATTAGTATAGGTTACAGCATCATTAGGGTTTAATATGATAGCTTTTCTAAAACACACTAATGCTTCATCATAGCACTGCTTGCCTTCCAAGACCATCCCTAAGTTATTATATGCTTTCGCATATTGGGGGTCTAGCTTTAGCGCCTGCCGCAAACATTCTTCCGCTTCATCCAATCTATTTGTTCGCAGCAATGCCGTACTGAGGTTATTTAACGCCTGAATATAAGTGGGCTTTAATTTGACGGCCCACGTAAACAGTTCTGCGGCTTCCTGAAACATATTTGCTTTTTGCAATACAACTCCCAGTTTATTGTAAGTCCTTGGAAGATCAGGGTTCAATTTAATAGCTTTGCGAAGCATATCAGCAGCCTCAGAGAATAGCCCCTTATCACACAGCCTACTGCCGAGATTATAATAAGCTTCGTAAGAATAGGGATTTTCTTTAATAGCTTGTCTAAGCTCAGAGAGCTGTTGCTGATTTCCTTTAATTTCTGACTTCATAGTTTCATTTGACAAACTGCAAATTTCGCCTCCCCGGTAAAATAATTACAAGAACTTTCCTTTAAATTATAGTTCATCTTATACTTGTACCTTAAACCATCATGATGGAATTGAATTGCTCCGTTCCTCAAGCAAAGCCATTTTAACTCTGCCTATTACTTCCCGCCAATCACCCGGCCGCCGCTGACGAAAAAGTTTGATTGCAGAATACCAAGGGCTATCATCCCGTGCCAGCTGCCAACGCCAATCGGGGTCAAACGGCAAAAGCACCCATGTCTTTTTGCCCATAGTTCCAGCTAAATGTGCAACAGAAGTATCTACAGTTATCACTAGATCAAGAGTTTCTATCAATCCTGCAGTATCCATGAAATCAGTAATGCTGTTTGAAACATCAGTTACATGATACGTTGTTTCCGCTAAGTCTTCCGCTCTAAGTCCAACTTGCAGACTAATCCAGTTTATTTCTGGAACACTAAGCAAATTCCTAAAAACGTGAAAGGGTATTGACCGTCTTGAGTTGTTAAGATGTTTGGGGTGTCCGGCCCAAACCACACCAACCCGATAGTCAGTACCCTTGTCTGTTTTCGCCAACAAATTATGCCAATCGGCAGAAATCGCTTGGCTAGCCAAACGATATGGAGCAGGCTGAGGAACGGTGGCATTGCAGGTATTAAATATAACCGGAAGACTAAGCAAGGAACAGACATAATCATACGCGTCTTGCCGTGGACATTCTCCACTATAAACAGTACTATTGGGAAATGCAACTGAGCTCAAGCGTTCAAGCGGTTTTTGAACCCATATACTTGTTTTAGCTGCAAGCTTTTCTACTTTTTGCGCGTACCTAATGAATTGTATAGTATCCCCAAATCCGTATTCCCAATATAGTAAAATACTTCGCCCGGTTAAATCTTCCCCATTCCATTTGGGAGTAGTAAAGTAGGTATCACCACATCTCTTTTGTCGTAACTTTTCAAACTTCTCCCACCCACTGCTAAAATTGCCTTGTAACAAATATAAATTTGCAAGAGCCAAATCGGCTTCCCAGTAATCCGAACGTAAAGCAACAGCCTGTCGAAGATAACGCTCGGCATCTTCCATTTGTTTTGTTACACGCAAAAAAGTGCCAAGATTATAATGAGCTTCCGGATAGTTTGGATTCAACTCGACCGCTTGATAGTAAGCGGTCTTAGCTTCTGCAAATTGGTTTGTTTGCTCTAAAATAGTCCCCAAATTGCTATATATTTCCCCTTGATTAGGCCTTATTTGGATAGCTTTGCGGAAACATGCCTCAGACTTCTGCAAATCACCCAAATCCATTAATACTAAACCGAGATTATTATAAGCATATGAATCACTAGGTTTCAGTTCGATAGCTCGACAAAAACAAGCCTCCGCTTCCTGGAGTCGTCTTGTTTTTTTTAAAACCAAGCCCAAATTATTATAAGCCGCCGCATATTTTGAATTCAACTTAATGGCTGCGCAAAAAGCGGTAATGGCATTTTCAAAGTCTTCTTCCATAGTCAGTTTTATCCCAAGATCTAAGTATTTTTTGGCAGTTAAATACTTCTCCATTATTGGTCCTCTCTCTAGCAAGATATGTATACTATTTTATTATACACGTAAACGAACATGTTTTTCCCACAAATTTCAAATTTATGAATTTCTAATAAAATACGATCATTTTTCAGACATCACTGTAATTAAATGGCAGAATTAACACAATTATAACAACTACTATATAAAATATAGATATAATTTAATTTGTAATTTGTTTTAACAAATCGTTTCCAGGTTACCCTTGTGAAATGAACACATAATTCTACAATGAAATACCATCTAACAATAGAGAAACTAATGTTAGATGGTATTCCTTTTATAAACTGAACCGGAGAGTGTACGCTGCTATGAAAACCTCCCCCGCCGAAACTAAAACTACGCCATCTGCAACTTATACTAAAGAAACCCCGATCGTTTCTTTAGAACAATATAGTCGCCCAGCCGTTTTTTTTGACCGTGATGGCGTACTCAACGTAGATTCCGGTTTTGTTTATCGTCCGGAAGATTTCCGTTGGATTGACGGCGCAATTCAAACTATTAAGTTGTTCAATACCGCCAATTATTTAGTCTTTGTAATTACCAATCAAAGCGGTGTAGCACGGGGTTACTATTCAGAATTTGAAGTACAGCAGCTTCATACATGGATGAATGCTCAATTAGCCACCCAAAAAGCTCATATTGATGCCTTTTATTATTGTCCGCACCATCAAGAGGCAAAACATCAGCAATACCGTAAAGCCTGTGATTGCCGCAAACCAATGCCCGGACTTATCCAACAGGCCTTTGCAGGGTGGTCGTTAGATAAAAATAAATCTTTTTTAGTCGGAGATAAAAATACCGATTTGCAAGCAGCTGCCGCAGCTGGTATCAGAGGCTATTTATTTAATGAAGAAAATTTATTTGATTTTATTACCAATCTTGGACTAATTAAACAATATTAGGCATACATAGGAGCAAAGTGACATGATGATATCTACGATTATTTCAGAGCATCTTTCTATTATCGAAAAGCTGCATCATACCGGCTTAGGCGATATACAACTTTTTGCCGAATTGTGCATTACCGGACTTAAACGCGGAAACCGATTATACCTTATGGGTAATGGTGGCAGCGCAGCTGATTGCCAGCACTTAGCAGCAGAATTTATCGGCGGCTTCCAAAGAATCCACAAAGGGTTACCCGCAATAGCATTAACAACCGATACCTCAATACTAACGGCAGTAGGCAATGATTATGGTTTTAATACTATTTTTACTAGACAGATAGCCGCATTAGTTACTGCAGGAGATATAGTGATTGGTCTGTCTACCTCCGGCAATAGTGAAAATATAATTCAAGCCATGCACTTGGCCCAGGAAATAGGAGCTGTAACAATAGGTCTTACTGGCCATGATGGTGGTATGCTAAAAAACAGTTGTGATTTGTGTATTCAGGTTCCCTGTAATACAGCACCCCGGATACAAGAAGCACACATTTTAATCGGTCACATAGTTTGCGAATTTGTTAATGAAGTATTCAATAATGCATAACCAGATAAGTCAGATTGAGCATTTCTTGTTGTCTGAAGTATCTGCATGCAAGGTTCTTGTCATTGGCGATGTTATGCTGGACATCTATTATTGGGGGAATGTTAACCGTATTTCACCGGAAGCACCTGTACCGATTGTCAAAGTTGCAAAAGAAATAAAAACATTAGGTGGGGCTGGTAATGTAGCTAGTAATTTGGCACAACTCGGATGTCAGGTATTATTGTCCGGCGTAACCGGAGACGACGATAATCGCCAACAACTCCAACAGCTTATGAGTATGCATAATATTGAATGCTCGGGAATTTTCAAAAGCAATCGACCAACAATCACCAAGACTAGAATTATTGCAAACCATCAGCAGATCGCCCGACTGGATTTTGAAGAAGTCATACCCTTAACGGAACATGAAGAAAAACGCTTATTAAAACGGGTATTAGCTGCTTTGTCACAAGACGTAAATATCGTTATTGTCTCAGATTATGATAAAGGCGTCTGCACTCCCACAGTATGTAAAACTATCATTAATGAATGTCAGCGGCTAAATATCCCTACAATTGTTGATCCTAAAGGCCAAGATTGGAGTAAATACCAGGGAGCGGATTATATTACCCCTAATATTAAAGAATTAAGTACGGTACTTTGTTGTCATATTAACAATAGTAATGATGCAATATACCACCATGCCCTCAAAGTCAGGGAATATTTCAATATAAAGAATGTCCTGGTAACACGGTCCGAGAAAGGCCTGAGTTTTGTTAATGATTCTGGGGTTGTTCATATACCTACTCGCGCCCAGGAGGTCTTTGATGTGTCTGGTGCCGGCGATACAATAGTTGCAACACTTGGTATTATGCTTGCAGGAGTAATAGATAGTTGCACGGCTGTTAAAATCGCAAATCTAGCTGCAGGAATTGTCGTTGCCAAAATCGGCACAAGCCCAATAAATTCAAATGAGCTATTAAACGCCCTTCGACATGCTAATGCGCCTTTATAATTATTCTCATTTTTTAAACGCACGCATATTAGTCTCTCTTTTATTATTAGACAGCTCTACATCTGTTCATTTTAACTTATTGCCGTAACTATGTAATGACACTATAATGACTACGCTAAAAAAATCATGTCACAGCAATTCTACTTTACAAACCGCACACCCACTGTTCCCAAGCCGTCAAAGGTAGCCCGCATATTATCTCCGGCTGCAACCGGACACGCAGCAGTGAGTGAACCTGACATAATAATTTCACCGGCATTTAGCGCAATACCATACTGCGCCAGTTTATTAGCCAGCCAGACAACTGCATTAGCAGGATGCCCGAGCACCGCAGCCCCGGCAGCAGTCGCCACTACTTCACCGTTTTTTTCCAATACCAATCCCATATAGCGCAGGTCCAGATTTTCAACAGGGACAAGAGCGCCGCTGAGTACAATACGACCGATGGAAGCTGCATCAGCAATGCTGTCCTGAATTTTGATATTCCAGTCTTTCATGCGGGTATCAATAATTTCAAACGCCGGCATAATTCCGGCAGTTGCCTTAAGCACCTGGGGCAGCGTAACACTTGGCCCGATAAGCCCTTCTTTTAGCACAAACGCAATTTCGGCTTCCACTTTGGGCGCAATAACATTTCCCAGCGATATAGGTTCTCCTTCCAGCACCATCATCCGGTCGGTGATATAGCCATAATCAGGCTCATATACCCCCATTGCCGCTTGCATGGCTTTACTGGTAAGCCCGATTTTTTTGCCTACGAGAATATGTCCGTCCGCAATTCTCATGTTCATGCCGGCCAATTGTATTTGATATGCCTCTTCGTTGGTCAAATCCGGATAACGAGCAGTAATTGTTTCCATTGGCTGGCAGCTTTTCTCAGCGGAATAGATTTCTCGTGCAAGCTGGGAAATTACTTGTTTGTCCATACTATCAACTCCATTCAAAAATATGGATTCCCCATTCCGTATCTATTACTATGCTTAGCGTATTGGTACTACTTCGGCAATTCGTCCAATTTCCCCTCTCTGTTGGTTACTATTTTCACATTTAATTTGTCTGAACTTTCTTTCAGCATTTTATTGGCTACGGTTTTGGGACTATTTTATTCAAGTCCCCAGGTCTGCGAGATAACATTTATTAGAATAAATAATAAGGGAGGCCTCCAATCAAGGCCTCCCTTAGCTGTTTTACTTAATATATTTTACCTGTTTGCAGATATCTTCGACAATCGGTCCTTTTCTTTCGTTAAATAAGGCTTTGTTTTTTTCGAAAAGGTTATTGCCTTTGGTATCAATTGAGATAATGAGCGGACCAAAATTCTTGACCCGGGAAACCCATAAAGACTCTGGCATACCTAAGTCTTCCCACTCTACTCTTTCGATTTCTTCGACTTCGGTGGCTGCCAACACTGCGCAGCCACCAGGGAATACAGCGTGCAACGCCTTAAGCGTCCTACAGCCTTCCATGGTTTCCGGCCCCATTCCGCCTTTGCCGATAATTAGTTTAACACCGGTCTGGGCAATGAACTCTTTTTCAAACTTTTCCATCCGCATGCTGGTGGTAGGTCCAATCGAAATCATCTGCCATTTGCCGGCATCATCCTTGGCAACAATGGGGCCAGCGTGAAATATAGCCAGACCATTCAAGTCAACAGGCAGCTCTCTTCCCAATTCAATTAAACGGCGATGGGCTACGTCACGGCAGGTAATCAAATACCCATCAAGGTAAACCACGTCGCCGGCTGTGATGTTTTCAAGATCTTCATTCTTAATCGGAGTTGTTAAAACTTTCTTCACAGTGTTACCCCCTTATGTGAAATGATTTCGTAGGACATATCTTGGTTAATGCGAATTGTGCCTCTTCTGTGTGCCCAACAGCCAACAGACACAGCTACACTGATGGTAGACGGATGACGGGCTGCTGATTCAATATGAACACCCATAACGGAATTCTTGCCTGATAACCCTTGTGGTCCAATACCGATATCGTTGAGTCCTTTTTCAATGAGTTGCTCCATCTCTGCACCGCGTTCGTCATGATGGCGTGAACCGATCGTCCGGAACAAGGCTTTTTTGGAGAGAGTAGCCGCCACTTCGATGGAGCCGGCGATACCAATACCAACCAAAAGCGGCGGACAAGCGTTAATCCCATAGGAAGTCATTACATCAAAAACAAATTTAACAACGCCTTCATAACCCTCGCCTGGCATTAAGGTTTTGCCCTGTCCTGGCAGGCTACAGCCACCGCCTGCCATATATACTTCGATTTCTACACTGTCAGAATTAGGAATAATGTCCCAGTTAACAATCGGAACACGCTCACCGGTGTTATTGCCAGTATTTTTTTCTTTGAAAATTTCTACCGCGTTATGGCGCAGCGGCGCAGCTTTCGTTGCTCCCAGCACAGCATTTCTTAAAATGTCCTGAAGGTTTCCCAGCAGTGGAAACTCTGCCCCGGCTTTGACATAATACTGGATTACGCCGGTATCCTGGCAACAGGGACGGTCTAACTTATCGGCGATTTCCTGATTTTCAAACATGGAGTCATATACTACTTTTGCCAGATAGGTATCTTCCTGGGCTCTGAGTTCTTTCAGTTTGCCCATAACATCATCAGGCAGCCGCTTTCCCATATAACCGGTAAATTTGGCCATGGTATCTGTCATAGATTGGATCATTTGTTCCTTGTTCATGGTATACCTCCCTAAATTTATGTGAGTTATTTAAAATGGCATTGCGCCTGTTATTGTATGCATGAATAAATAGATGAAAAGTATCGGCCAAGTCCAATAGAAAAATAGTTTTTGGTAATCAACAAAGTTCATATTGGTGCGTTCGCACAATAGATAAAGCGCTGGAATAACCGGACTTGCCAGACGGAAAGCCTGCCCCACCATCGAGGCTACTGCGGTTTGTTCAGTGGAAATACCTAATTGACCAGCTACCGGTGCGATGATTGCGGCAATACCAAAGTAGAAAGCATCTTGCGGTAAGAAGCAAATGGCCGGAGCGGCAATAATCGCATACAGCGGAGCCATATGGACACCAATTGACTGTGGAATAATCGCGATAATGCTCTTGGCGATTGCCGTTGACATGCCGCTGCTGCCTAATATACCGGTAAAGGCGCCTGCGGCAAAGGTTGCCAGTGACGGGATCAAAACGTCAGACGCACAGTTTCTCATTAACTCCAGTTGTTCCTCAAGTCCATAGTTAACAGCAAGAGCGATAGCTGACCCGATCATAAACAGAATGCCGCCATGCCCAATACCGGCAATCAGCATACCTACCAAAATAATTGTCAAACAGAGATTGAAGAAGAAATACTGGGGACGCTTGAAATCCGGCTCGAAATTTTTTACTGAGGAAACCATCTCTTCAATGTGTTCAGGTGTGACCAGATTTGCCTGAGCTGGATCGTAGTTAAGTCTTGCTCTTTCTTTTTTGCCGATTAAATAGGCAGCAAAAATTACATAAATTTCTGCAACGATCATACCGGGAAGAATTTTGGTAAATAAAGGCCCCATTTCGACACCCAGGGCAGTGGCGTTAGCAACCAGAGGACCGCCCCATGGCAACTGATTGAATATGCCGATTGGCATGGTAATCAAGATCGCCAGATAGGATAACTTCATCTCCATCCGTTTCCATAAAGGCAGTAACGCCGAGGTGCAAACAACAATGGTAGTCGTAGTATCGCCGTCAAGGGTAACCATGCTGGCAACCATGACAGTTGCAAGTGCAATTTTAAGCGGATCACCTTTGGCTTTCTTTATGAAGTAAATACACAGTGGATCAAACAAACCGGACTTCAGCATGATTCCAAAATATAAAATGGCAAATAGTATTAAAACAAGCCCGGAAATAACACCCATTTTCACAGCTTTGGTTGTAGGATTAACCGTATAGAAAACCCCATTTTTAACCCAGTCCAATATTAACAATAAGTCTTTGTCCAAAACCAGACAGGCTGCAACACCAAATACGATAGGAACAAGAATGAGAGCTGCAAACACATTTAATTTTCTTTTGGTCAATAGTACCAAAAATACAATAATCATTGCATAGCCTAATACTGTTAGCATGACAGACCTCCTCAAATTACGTAATTTTTGTATATTGAAATTGATTAACCGCTATCCCTGGTACAGTTAGTACATCACTTGGCAACAACCCAGGACGCCACCGGACAGCTTTCACTCCCTTCTAGTATTCCGAAACAATTTTGGTGCTAGAACCAGTGTTATTGTTTTGAATTTTCAGTTTTTCATTGACATAAACAGCATATTTACTCCAACATCAGCCGTCACACTTTTGCTATCATTCCTCTGACCCTGTCACTACATTTGCAGTTGGCAGCAATATAGGGACTGCTTCTTGCTTTGGACCTGACCTACATATAGTGTACTGCCTGCAATCATTAAAGAAAAATATATATTCACAATGATATAATTGATTTAATCAATTCTGAAATTTTGCGCATGATTTCAAAAAACCAAAAGGTCATTTCGTTTGCACCGCTCACCATATACATAGTTGCATGTTTGGCAAGCAATGGTTACACTAAAAGGTATAAAATTAATGCGCTCGTACTGATAGTTATCTTCGCAAATCGCCGAAGGAGGTTGTATGGAATTACGACAACTCGAATACTTTCAGATGGTTGCCAAAACCAATAATATTACCCGCGCGGCAGAACAGCTGCATGTGTCACAGTCAACGGTTACTTTGGCTATCCAAAAGCTTGAAGATGAATTGGGGGTCCTGCTCTTTGACCGCAGCCAAAAACATCTTTTATTAACTGCCGAAGGACAGGTTTTTGTCCAAAAGGTATCAGACTCTTTAAATCTGTTACAAGACGGTGTCGCCGAAATAAATGATTACCTCCAACTAAAAAAAGGCACCCTCAAAGTTGGGGTGCCGCCAATGATAGGTTCCTATTTATTTCCTGAAATACTGGCTGGTTTTAAGAAATACTACCCTAATTTAGAGCTGTCAATTGTCGAAGAAGGCTCCTTCGATATCCGGCAGCTGCTGGAGAAAGGCGAACTAGATATTGGCATTGTCAACCTTTATCAACCCTCTCCGCTCCTTGAAACCCTGCCTATATCCAAGGAGCAGATTGTCGCCTGCCTGCCGCTAAACCACGCCTTGTCTGGCCAGGCTACTATTTCCTTACGCGAGATTAAGGATGAACCGTTTATTCTGTTCAAAGAGGGAGCCTATAACCGTCTTATCCTCCTTGAGGAATGTAAAAAACATGGCTTTCTTCCTAATATTCTGTTGTCATCTGACCAAATTGAGACTATGAAAGGCTTGGTCGAAAAAGGTGTTGGCATTTGCTTTCTTATTGAGGCTATTGCCCGCAAAGGCCAAAACTATCTGGTAATTCCGCTTGCTGACCCACTATATCTTGACTTTGGCTTAGCCTGGAAAAAGGATAAATACCTATCTATGGCCGCACAAGCCTTTATCAATTTTATAACTAAACTTATACCGGCCTACGCTAATGGATAATTTACTGCTTAGTCATAGAAAAGGCTACCTCGGTGAGGCAGCCTTTTCCTTATCCACTAATAAGCCCGTTCCGATTCTCCGCTTTGGCAAACGGTGAGGAATGCCTGTTACCAAGTCCCATAAAAAAAGCTTGTTTCAGTGTATCCAAAATCAGTTTTTGCGATTCCATGTACTCCTCCTGGCAGTTTTCAGTAAAGCCGTGATGACTATGCAAAAATCTCTTTATCTTCACTTCCACGCCCGCGTTCACCAGCATGGCTGCATATTTTTCTTCTTCCTCACATAAAAAATCTAGCCCTGCCGTTATGAAAAGCGCCGGCGGCAAGCCTGTGAGCATTTCCACGGAAGCAAAAATTGGTGAAATCAATGGATGAGTTTTATCCTCGTTATTTGCCAGATAAAGCTGGTTAAAAGCTCTTGCCCGGTCTACCGGAAAGAAACGGGTTTCCGTTATTTTGGCTCCCGGGTCTGTATACGCATCCAAATACGCATAATCCAATATTTGCATTTTTACCGTAAAATCTTTTGTCTGATTGGCCCAGAGGCAAATGGCCGCCGTAAAATTACCACCGGCGCTATGACCGCCGATAACTACATTTTCCGGGTCAATTGCAAGTTCCTTCGCATGGGAAATGGCCCATTTAACAATATCGTAGCACTCATGTAGGCCTGCAGGATAAGGATGTTCTGGAGCCAGCTTATAATCAATGTCAATTACTCGGCAGCCCACCGTGGAAGCAACCTTGCTGGCAAACACGGTTTCCCTCTCACTATAGCCTCTGACAAAACCGCCGCCATGCATGTTAATATACAGCGGATAACAGGTCTTGGTTTTTTTCGGAGTGATCAGATAAATATGCGTATCGCCTTCCCTGGTCGGAACATATTTTTCTTCACATACCGCCAATTCCAAGTATTCTTTATAAGTTTCCGTCGGCTCAAAGGGAACAACCTTGCTGCTCCTGATCTGTCTGGCAAGTTCGATCTTTTCCGCCCGCGACAGTTCGCGGGGGACTTCATTTTTCTGCCGCATCATCTCCTGTTTTTCAGCCTCAGTCAGCTTGGTCAGGTTCATCGCTTGATTCCTCCTCAGGTTTGGTTGTGCGCACTATCTAGTTTACACACTTGTTCAGGCACTCTGGTTTTGATTGTCAAGGCAATAAAGATACTGATGAATAACATCAGGATAACCGACCCAAACACGGCTGTGTAATTGCCGCCGGTAACTGTGAGAATGTACCCCATCAGCGCTGGCGTCACAATTCCTGCCAACTGGCTTGAGCCATTGCCGATACCGGCGCCGGCGCCGATTGTGTTTTGCGGAAAATATTTAATGACACAGATGAGGTTGGTTTGAATTAAGATGCCGGCACTAGTAGAGGCAACAGTCATGTAAACCACCCCCATCGTAACACTTGGCGCGATAAAGGTCAGATAGGTGAACAGCGCCGCCACTGCCGCCGCAGTGGCAATTGCCCACTTTTCCCTGCCGGCCAGATATTTGTCCAAAATATAACCCATACATAGGATCGATAATGCCGAAACAACATTGGGAATAGCTGCCGCAAAGCCCATAGCAACCAATTTTAAGCCTTTGACATTCATCCAATAGCTGGGCATCCAGGAGTTAAGCCCCCACATGAAAGCCCCACCGGCAAATTGAATGGGAATGATCCTCCAAATGAGCGGCACCTTAAATACTTCCTTAACAGATACACTTTGTTTTTGCTCATTCCCGCCGCATACTGGTCGCTTCATCCCGCGGGAAACATAGAAAAACAGACCGGAAAGTGCAAAACCAATCAAACAGTAAATGCCAAAGGCATTTCTCCAGCCAAAGTAGTGCGTGATCATCGTAATGGCAATTGCGCCAAGCCCGATGCCAGCCGCCGAAGAGCCGGTAATAAACGACTTGGGGAACGCTCTTTTTTCCACCGGAAACAGTTCGGCAACAATCAGTGAATTAGTAGGAGGAAAAGCCCCCTCAGCAGCCCCGAAGACAAAACGAATGGCCAGCAGAGAATAGAATGACCAGGCTAAGCCGGTAACACCAGTAAAAACCGAAAATAGCGCCGTAACGACAGCAGCCACTTTACGCGCCCCGTACATGTCGGCAATATAACCACCAACCAGGTTCATCGCAGTGTAACTGATAAAAAAGCAGCTGATAATCACACCCATTTCCGCAGGAGAAAAACCGAATTCCTTACTGATTGGCACGGCAGCTACGGAAATCGCATTTTTATCAAATTGGCTGAGCGTAGTCATTAATGCCATAACTACAAGGATAGTCCATTTCCTCTTTGTCGACATACCATCTTCTCCCATCTTTACTATTTCTATAAATCCATTGCTGTAACTTCTGATTAACAACCAGATAGATTAGAGGCCATTATCAGTTCTTTTATAGCCAAAATTCGCTGCTGCAACAGCGTTGTCCAAACGGCCCTGTCAAGAAATGGATTACAGGTTTCACTGATTTTTTCGACTTTTTCCAGCATATTAACCTGCGCCGGATGAGAACCAAGCGTAATATCAATTTCCATGCCACTCAGTTTTTCCAGACTATTTAAAAACTCTTCACGCATGGAAAGCGGCCAGCCCGACTCCTGCATCAGCTCATCTGTCAGCGTATTTAACCCGATCCCGCCATGCAGGCCACAGCGATAGGTATTGCCGCTTTTATCCTGAACGGCAAAGAAGAAAGAGGTCGTTCCCGGCGTATGCCCTGGAGTGTGCATTGTATGAATGGATATGTTGCCAAGGCTGATAGCAGTTACATCATCATAGTAGTAATCGGGCTGAAAACTACCGAACGCATACCCTTCCGTATAAATTAAATCAGGTCTTTCCGTAAGAAAATAAGCGTCCTCTTTTCCCATATACAATTTTGCCCCTGTATATTCAATAATGGGCCGGACTCCGCCGCAATGGTCATAATGCGCATGGCTTAACAGCAGCAACTTTATATCTTGCGGATCAAAACCCAGTTTGCGGATACTCTCTAGTACCAGATACACTTGATTATGCATGGTGGCATCAATCAGAATAAGGCCCTCACCACTGTCAATCAGATACGCACCCACCCAGCTATTGCCTACATAATATACCTGTGGGGCAACCTTAAAAGGCTCTACCGCCACTTCCCAGGGACATTCACAACCTTGCCTGAGATACTCAATCGGGGTCATAGGATTTTTTTGAGATATTGCCATAATAATCTTCCTTCCGAGTATAAATGGAGATCAGCATTTACAACGTTGTACTTTGCTCTTCTACTTGCATACTATCATTTTACAGACAATTATAATAATACAGATTTTTTAACGTTAATTAAAAAAAATTTATAACCGTGTAGCTATGCGGTTTGACAGACTTGCAAAAAAATTTAAAATATAAAAAAATACATTAAATTATGAATTTATTTTTTAATATATAAAATAACATACAGGGTTTATTGGGTATTATGGCGAAATATTAGCACAATACAACAAGGAGCTGCTATATCGTGGATGAAAAAGACTGGGCGTGCTTAGCTACTATCTTTAATGAAAAAAATTTAACCCGCGCGGCAGAAAAACTTTATATTTCACAACCTGCCCTGACTTACCGTGTTAGGGAATTAGAGAAAACCTTGGGAATTAAAATTTTCGTAAAAGGCAAGGGCGCAGTAAAGTTTACCAGAGAAGGCAATCTAGTAGCTCAATATGCAAAAAAAATGCAGCTGGAGCTAAATAAACTTAAGGAAGAAATTTACGAAATAAATCAGCTTAAAACAGGCACTTTGGAAATTTCTTCGGGAGAAATTCTCTCTCACACCGAATTGCCTGATATTTTAAGTCAGTTTCATCAGCTGCACCCTAATGTCAAATTCAATATTTCCTCCGTTAATCCCAGTAACATTTTAGATCGGCTGTCAAATGCCGAAAGCCATATCACCATCATCCGCAGTGAGCTTGAATGGAACGGTCCCAAAATATTATTAAGGAAAGATCCCATTTGTGTAATATCCAAAATGGCAATTGCTATTTCCGATCTCCCGAGCATTCCGCGAATCAGCATGATTCTTACAGCCTCCTCCCAAAAAGCAATTGATAAATGGTGGCAGAATTTTTTCGTCACACCGCCGCAAATCGGAATGAATGTCAGCAAATCAGAAACTTGCATCGAAATGGTTAAACAAGGCTTTGGCTATGCCATTTATCCCTTAAGCAGCATACAAATGCGGCAATTGAAAGACGACTTGCATGTAACCGTCCTGCGGCAAAAAGACGGTACACCGCACGAATTAAACCTCTATGCCTATTACCGTGAGGAAAGCGCCGAAATAAAAATTGTTAAAAGATTTATTACTTTTCTCGAACAGTATTTTGCCGCTCATAAAGAGTAAACAACCATGTATCTTGGGGGGGTTCCCCCTTAACCAAAAACTTTTCAAAATCGCCCGAGCAGCAGGCAAGATTCACTTATGCAGCATAAAGAAACCAAAACTGCTTCCGGCTAATGCCAGAAGCAGTTTTGGTTTCTTTATGACAGCGCCAACTATCGTTTTTCAATGCCTAAACTTTTGATTAATGCGCCATAATCATCAGTTACTTGTTTTAAGAACTTAGCAAACTCTTCCGGGTTTTGGTATTGAGCCGGTTGCATCATATCCTGGCAAGCTTTTTTGAACTCAGGATCATCGGCAATTTTCTTAAATACGTCGGCATAATAGTTAACGACTTCTTTCGGGGTATCTTTAGGCAAGCCTACACCTTTTACAGAGCCCCAGGTATAAACGTCCACACCTTGCTCTTTAAGAGTAGGAACATCCGGAAGGGCAGGATCTCTTTCCGGTAATGCAATGCCGATAGGCTTTAATTTACCGGATTTAAGATGAGTAAGTACTTCTGCCGGATGGCCGGTACCAATCGTGGTCTGTCCGCCTAGCAGGGTAGTAATTGCCTGGGCACCGCCCGAATGTGGAATTGGAGTAACGGTAATGCCTGCCTTCTTGCCAAAAGCCTGAGCAGTCAAATCATGGGCGCCGGCTTTTTGACTTACGGATGCAGTTACCGGTTTATTTTCACGTTTAGCCCATTCAACAACATCTTTAACTGAGTTAAACGGTGACTCAGCCGGTACTAAGATTACAACCGAATTTACCGACAAACGGGCAACCGGAGTTAAATCAGTATATTTGTATTCTATGTTTTGTAAATGAGGCGCAACAATATCATGTCCGCCACCCATACCAATTATCATGGTATAACCATCAGGTTTAGCTGTTTTTACAGCAACAGCACCTTCTACACCGCCGCCGCCGCCTTTATTGACGATCTGGATCGGCTGTGGGCAATATTTGGACCACACTTTTTCAACGGCACGCGCTAAGAGGTCTGTCGCCCCACCAGGACTAGCCGGAACAATTGCAGTAATCGGCTTTTCCGGTTTAAATGCCGCTTTGGCCGGTTCTTTCTTAGCCGTATCTTTACTGCATCCAGTTAAGGCCAATACCATCATGAGTACTACTAAAAGCACTGATAAAACTTTTCCTTTGCTTTTACGAAACATTCTTTTTCCCCCTCCACCTGTTGTTATTAGTTTTGCTGCGCCCAGTTGACACGAGGTTACCTCTTTCCCTCCTTTTCCATAGTTAACTCACTTCTTCGCATCGACTGGCACATATTATTTCCAGCAAAATACAGAGCGTGTAAAAGCAATATATTTTGCAACCCAACTCCCTAGTTCTAGGTTATCGTCCCAGCGAAGGACGTTTGGGATCATATTTCCAGCCGGGAACTATATATTGCATAGCCATTGCGTCATCGCGAGCTCCCTGACCTAATTTCCGATAAAGCTGATTTGCTTTCTCCACCTGAGCCATATCAATCTCCACACCTAAACCGGGTTGGGTCGGTACAGCTACTTCACCGTCAATAATTTTAAAGGGTTCCTTAGTCAGGTGTTCCTGGCCTTCCTGCCAGATCCAATGGGTGTCAATGGCGGTAATATTTCCTGGTGCTGCCGCCGCAACATGGGTAAACATCGCCAGCGAAATATCAAAATGATTATTGGAATGCGAACCCCAGGTCAAACCCCATTCCTGACAAATCTGTGCCACCCGCACTGAACCCTGCATTGTCCAGAAATGCGGATCAGCAAGCGGTATATCTACTGCATGCAGTTGCAAAGAATGTCCCATTTGCCGCCAGTCGGTAGCAACCATATTGGTAGCTGTAGACAGTCCGGTAGCACGCTTGAATTCAGCCATGATCTCCCGTCCGGAATAGCCATTTTCAGGACCGCAGGGATCTTCCGCATAAGATAGAACATTGGGATGATTTTTTACTAAGGTAATGGCCTCATCCAGCGACCAGGCGCCATTGGGGTCAAGCGTGATGCGTGCGCCTGGGAAACGAGCTGCTAAAGCACTTACCGCTTCCATTTCCTCAGACCCTCTCATAACGCCGCCCTTTAATTTGAAATCATTAAATCCGTAGCGTTCACTGGCCGCTTCCGCCAATCGTACAATCTCTTGCGGTGTCATGGCCGGTTCATGCCTGAGTCTCAGCCAATTATCTTTATCATTTTCTGCCGACAAATAAGGCAGATCGGTTTTGCGGCGGTCGCCAATATAGAAAAGATAGGCAAGCATTCTTACCGAGTCTCGTTGTTGTCCGTTGCCTAAAAGCGCAGCAACAGGCACACCCAGATATTGCCCTAATAAGTCAAGGAGTGCAGCCTCGATGGCGGTAAGCACATTATCGGCCCGCAGATTAATTTCATGGGGTTGTTTAAGCACAGCTTCTTCGGCGGCATTACTGACCTTATGCACAGTAGCCTGCGGTCCTGCTGTCCCTGGATTGATTACTTCTTTGCGCACAACATTCAAAATGTTGTTGTACAAACCAATAGATTGACCAACCACCAGCGGCTTGGCTTTTTCTAACGTGCGGCAAATGGTTTCACCGCCAGGCACTTCGCCAACCCCCACATGCCCGGCATTGTCTTTTAATATGACAATATTGCGGGTGAAAAACGGCGCATGGGCTCCGCAAAGATTAAACAGCATGCTGTCATAGCCAGCTACCGGAATTACACTCATCTCAGTAATAACAGGAGTTTCTTTAGCGTTGAAGTTCTTGTCTGGCATACTCTACGACCTCCTATATCCAGCATTTCATCATCTGGCGCATATAATAAACCTCATCTTAATCTTGAAAATCTGTATCCTGGTGAAACTTCGCATGATTTTTACAATACTGTCAATTAAAAATTTTCCGTAAATATCGACTACACCTATGCCACCATTACATCTAAGGAAGTAACCTTCCTTAGATGTGTATTACAGCCTCTTTAGAATCCGCCAAATGCCCCCATGCGACTAGATATACGATGCGCATATTCCAGCATGAGCGGCACAAATTCTTTCATTTTTTCTGTCGGATAGGTAGTAATCGGACCGGAAATACTTATGCCGGCAACAATATCACCACTCATATTATGGAGAGGAACAGCAAGGCAGTTAACGCCGTTGGTCCATTCTTCCAAATCCATGGCATATCCCTGTAACCGTACAGTTTCGAGTTCTTCCAGAAAACGCCCCTCATCGGTAATGGTATTTAAGGTATAGCGCTTAGCCCCTCTTTTAAAGGCTTCCTGTGCTATTTCCGGTGTTTTGCAGGTTAATACCTTGCCCACAGCTGTACAATAAATAGGCCGTCTCATCCCGATATGAAAGTAGCCGTAAGCACTATACGGAGTTTCTGCTCTGGCAACAAATACAACCTCATAATCATCCAGGATAGCTAAGTTGGCGGTAATCTTTAAGTTATTTGACAACTCTTCCAAATAAGGCAGTACAACCCGGCGTATTTCGATGGAATTAAGCACAATACCCTGATATTTCAGGAAGCCCCGCCCCAGAGAATATTCGCCGTTATGCTGTTCAATCAAATTGAACTCTTTTAACGTACTCAGCATTCGGTAAGCAGTTGCCTGGTTAATCCCGGTAAGCATGCTTATTTCTTTAAGACGCAGACTGTATTTTTCATAAGTGAAACAGTTTAAAATTGTCACAGCTTTGGCAATGCTGTTATTTAGACCGTCCTTTTGCGCTTCATTTGACATGATTGCACCTCAATTTCATATAGTAAAATAATCTATTGGTATTTTATCACTATTTATTGTATAGTAAAACACTTCTTTTTTCGGTGCTTTCAAATTTCACTTATGCTCAAGTGTGGTCATGTCGCCATATATCACTGCAAGAAGTATTCACAATAAAGGCAAAGGACGGTTTTATCGCTCACAAAAAGCAGCCTGCTGAATAATTATTCTTCTACCACACAGGTATTGGGTTTGCGCCGGTTTTTTAAGCCTACATAAATCTGTCCAATAATTATCAAGGCAAACACGGCCATCAGCGTACCAGAAATCGGCCGGGAAACAAAAATCGAGAAACTGCCGGCAGACATTAGTAGCGATTGCCGCAGCGAGTTTTCAATCAACGGCGCAAGTATAAACGCCATAATCATTGGTCCTGGATCAAAACATAGCTTTCTTAAGATATAGCCAATAATCCCGAAGGCAATGAATGCAAAGATATTAAACGTGTCGTTGTTAATGCTATAGCAGCCTACTACTGTAAACATAACAATAACAGGACCTAGAATACCAAACGGAACCTTCAGCAGTTGTACCCACAGTCCAACCATCGGCAAGTTTAGGATCAAGAGAATAACGTTGCCAAGATACATAGAAGCAATAACACCCCAGAAAACATCAGGATGTTCAGAGATCAGAAACGGTCCGGGTGTTATGCCCTGCACCATCAAAGCTGCAAAAATCATGGCAATCGAAGCATTACAAGGTATCCCAAGTGTCAGGAGGGGAATAAACGAAGAACTTGATGCACCGTTATTCGCCGCTTCCGGACCGGCTAAACCACAAATATTTCCCTGTCCAAAAGTTTCTGGCTGCTTGGATACTTTCTTTTCCAGTGCATAAGAAACCAGCGATGCGACTACAGCGCCGCCTCCGGGGATGACACCGGTAAAGAAGCCAATCAACGACCCTCTGACAATTGCCCATTTACTCTCGGCAAAATCCGCAATAGTTGGCCACAGTCTGCCGATCTTCTTGGTAACAAATTGCGCAGCTTCTGATTCCTCCAAGGTAATAAAAACTTCGCTCAAACCAAACAGGCCCATCGCCAAAGTGACAAAATCAAAGCCGTTGGTGAGTTCCACAACACCAAAGGTAAAGCGTTCTTTACCGGAAATCGGGTCAATTCCCACATTAGAAAGTAAAATACCCATTAATAGCATGATGCTTCCCTTAAGGGGTGAACCACCAGATAAAAACACCGCCAGCAAAAGGCCGATCAACATCAGGGCAAAGTATTCAGGAGCGCCGAATTTGAGAGCAAAGTCTGCCAGCGGCGGAGCAACAAATGTAAGGCCAACAACCCCTAATGTGCCGGCAATGAAAGAACCAATGGCGGCAATACCAAGTGCGGCACCGGCCCGGCCTTTTTGAGCCATTTGATACCCGTCAAAAGTCGAGACAACCGAAGCCGCCTCACCAGGCAGTCTCAGGAGAATTGAAGTGGTTGAGCCACCATACATGGCACCATAAAAAATTCCCGCCAAAAATATAATCGAAGCAGCCGGTGAACCCATCATATAAACAACCGGCAACAGAAGGGAGATCGTTGCTGCCGGCCCCAGTCCGGGCAGCACGCCGACAGCCGTACCTAATACCGATCCTAAAAGACAAAACAGTATGTTATTTCCCTGCAATGCGATAGAAAAGCCACTTAGTAAGCCTTGAAATACGTCCATGTTCATCTTCTCCTTATATCAGCAATCCTTGAGGAACTGGTATATTTAGCAAATATCCGAACAGCAGGTACATAACAGTTGTACCAATAACGGCAATCAACCCTGTTTTTAACCATTTTTCCCGCACAATCCCAAACTGCCAGGCAATTAAAAAGAGAAAAGTCGAAGTACAATATCCCAAGAATTCGAGGCCAAAGGTGTAAAAAACTATTAGTACCATGGCAATAACAGGTGCCACCCAAACGCCCTTCTTCCACAATGGCTCTGCACACTGATCTACCTTAGGATTCATCGCAAACCAAATTATACACAGCAGAAATATACCTGCACCACATACAAAGGGAAAGAAACCCGGCCCCGGTTCCTGAACCGAACCAAGTGACAACTTAGTTAAGGAATAATAAATTACTGCTATACTCAAAACCATAAAAAATATGGCGGCTCGCCGTTCATTCCTGTTCATTAACGGTTCATCCTTCCTAGTTAATGTAGAATAAAATTTCATATATTGAAATGTTATTTCGTTTTTTGTTTAATTCTACATTTATATTTGAAATTCCTTCTCTCATAGTAAATATATTTTGAAAATTGCAAGATGGCACAATATAAAGATAATTTATCCGATAACAAACCCGCTCTACTATCTACCAAAGCCAATATCGCTCAAATTACCCGCACTATCAAATACAAACTCTGCCGGTTCGGTAAGCACCAACACAGCTTTTTGTTCAGCCGCTTCAGGCAGCATGGCTTCAGAAATATAAATTTCCTCCAGACGCAAGCTATTGGGAATACGCACCATACGTAATTTATTCCAATCAGGAACATTGCAGGTTTTGACTGCACACTGTATGGCCAAGCGGTCTGATTCCATAATCAGCGGAATCCTGCCCGAATTAGTGGCTGTTGATGTGATAATATTGGGATAGGTGATTTCAAAATCAATTTTATTAAACAAACGCCGTGTGGTTACATCAGCCAAGCCCATGCCACAAGCGTTACCATGACTATTATCGGTAATATCGAGTACCGCCATTTTGACAGGCGACCTGGTTGCCGGTGTAACAAAGGTAGTGGAGGCACGCCCTACAATGTGACAATCCATTCCCCCACCGGAAAATTCCTTGCCAATTTGATCAACTATCAAAACTTCAATAGGCTCAAATAAAATGCGCGGCAAATTCCTCTTAGCCTCAAGCAACAGTTTCTTATCTGTTTCAATAATGTCTTTAGGCTCTACCACAACAATTCTGCTTACTTTGTCATACGCATTTTCCACTGTGCCAACCCCAAATAGGAAATTGGCCTTTTTTAGTTTGATATTGGTCATCTCCACAATGTGCTCCGGCATCTTCCCAAAGCCAAATGCATGGCAGGAATCAGCACCCTTTTGTTTTCCGAGACCAATTGTGATCATTTTTGCGAGACCGCTTTCCACCTGTCCGCTAAAAGCATTATGAGCCTTAATACGATTAATAACAACGATTCCGTCAGCCTCATACGCATTTTTATCTATGAGTACCGGCAATCCGTTAGCAATACTGCCTAGTTCTACCGTTTCCATCGAAGAAACAATCGGACACCCGGCTGTATCCTGGGTAATTCCCAGATTGGCCAAAACCTCGATTTGTCCTGCGGCAGTAGCGCCGCCGTGGCTGCCCATAGCCGGCACAATAAATGGGCAAGCCCCCAAGCGCTTTAACTCGGCTACTACGGTTTTTACAATAAGCGGAAGTTCAGCGATGCCCCGGCTGCCAACACTAACGGCGATTCTCATATTCTCTTTTACACGAGCACTAATTTCCGTCCGCCGAATTTGCTGCTGCAATTCTCCGGCCACATCTGTTAGTTCAGTGGCCTCAAAACGTTGCCTGATACGCACCATGTTAGGCAGCGGAACTTCTTTTAGAATATCTGCTACAACTGACATAGAATTACCACCTTATTATCTGCCAGCAAGCCGGCGGCATATGCGGCAATACTCAGTCCGTATATGCCGTCCTGTCTGTTGGTTTCGCAGCAGAACCTCTTGTGTCAAAGCTAAAAGGCCTGCTATTAAGTCTTTAATTACCGTTTTACTTCTGTATTAGCAAGCTTTTCGTAATATTTTACCAAGCTGCTGTGATCTTCCATCTCAAAACCATCAACTTTCAGTGACTGCATCATTTCCATAACTGCCGCAGTTAACGGCAGCGGCACCCCAACTTCATGTGAAGTTTCCAGTACATTATTCAAATCCTTGATGTGCAAGTTGATTCTAAACCCAGGTTTAAAGTTGCGATCCATCATCATTGGTGCTTTCGCGTCAAATACTGTGCTGCCTGCCAAACCACCTCTGATTGCCTGATAAACGGCTTCCGGCTCAACCCCTGCCTTGCTGGCTAACACCAAGGCTTCCGATACTGCCGCAATATTAAGGGCAACAATGATCTGATTGGCTAGTTTTGTGACATTGCCGGCACCGATGCCGCCGGTGTATACAACCGAACCGGCCATGGCTTTCAGCACAGGATAGCATTTGTCAAAGATGTCTTTCTTGCCGCCGACCATTACCGAAATAGTGCCGTCAATGGCTTTAGGCTCGCCGCCGCTTACCGGTGCATCAAGCATTTCGATGCCTTTTTCTGCAAGTTTGGCCGAAATTTCACGGCTGGCAAGCGGAGCAATCGAACTCATATCAGCAACAATTGTCCCCGGTTTGGCGCCTTCGATAACACCGTTTTCACCTAACACAACGGCTTTTACATGTGGGGAATTAGGCAGCATGGTAATAACCACATCTACCTGGGCTGCGACTTCTTTCGGAGTTGCGGCGGCTTTGGCACCTGCAGCCACCAATTCATCAACAGTAGCTTTGTTAATATCGCTTACGACAAGTTCATAGCCTGCCTTCAGTAAGTTTTTGCTCATGGGTTTTCCCATAATTCCCAGTCCAATAAATCCAATTTTCATTAAAATCTCTCCTTTTTTTGCTTTTCATTTTTTTCTACTTAGCGTACCAAACAAGGTTTTTTGTTATCAAACTTCCATCCGGGAATAAGATATTGCATTGTCTTAGAATCGTCACGCGATCCTAAGCTATTCGCCACATAGAGTTTATGGGCTTTTTCAATTTGGGCCATATCGACTTCAATACCAAGGCCGGATTTTTCAGGAACTTTTATTTTACCGTCAACAATCTTAAGCGGCTCTTTTGTTAAGTGCTCCTGATCTTCCTGCCAAATCCAGTGCGTATCTAGTGCAGTAATTTTCCCCGGTGCGGCTGCACCGACATGGGTAAACATCGCCAAAGAAATATCAAAATGATTATTAGAATGCGAACCCCAGGTCAAGCCCCATTCATGACAAAGCTGAGCCACTCTCACCGATCCCTGCATTGTCCAGAAATGCGGATCAGCCAGCGGAATATCTACTGAATGCAATTGAATAGTATGCCCCATTTGACGCCAATCGGTGGCAATCATGTTGGTAGCTGTCGGCAGACCGGTCGCCCGGCGGAACTCAGCCATAACTTCGCGCCCGGAATAACCATTTTCCGCGCCACAAGGATCCTCAGCATATGCCAGTACATGATTTTGTCCACGACACAGGCGAATGGCTTCCTCCAGCGACCAGGCACCGTTCGGATCAAGCGTAACCCGCGCGTCCGGGAACCGTTTTGCCAAAGCAGTAACTGCTTCGATTTCCTGTTCGCCGGGAAGTACACCGCCTTTTAATTTGAAATCTTTAAACCCATATCGCGCGTAAGCTGCTTCCGCAAGCCGTACTACCGCCTCCGGTGTTAACGCCTCTTCATGGCGGATACGCAGCCAGTCGTCCTTGGCATTAGGTTCGCTTAAATACGGCAGATCTGTCTTGTTGCGATCGCCGATATAGAAGAGATATCCCAACATCTCCACCTCGTCGCGCTGCTGACCTGTACCCAGCAGAGCTGCCACTGGCACTCCCAAAAACTGTCCCAAAAGATCCAGCAGCGGCGCTTCCAAGGCTGTAATTACATGAATTGTCGTACGCAGGTCAAAAGTCTGCAAGCCTCGGCCCTCGGCATCTCTGTCGGCAAAACGTTGCCTGACTTCATTTAAGATATTATTGTAATTACCGATGGATTTGCCAATAACCAGACTTTTGGCCTCTTCCAAAGTTTGACGTATTTTTTCGCCGCCAGGAACTTCACCAAGACCGGTATGTCCGGCATTATCCTTCAAGATGACGATATTGCGGGTGAATAACGGTCCATGTGCTCCACTAAGGTTAAGCAGCATACTGTCATAGCCTGCTACAGGAATAACTGACATCTCCGTAATAATAGGTGTTGCTGAATTCATTGTACGCATTCACTCCTTATAGAAAGTTATTGTAATAACCCCATACCAATTAATACCTGACGCAGCTTGGCATTTTCTTCGGCTGTCATGGGTCCGCACGGATCCATACACGGCCCGGCTTCAATCCCCAGCATGATCAGCGATTCTTTGATTACTGCCGGGAATGTACCAAGGTTAAAGGCTCCACGCAGCGGCGCCAGCGTAAACTGAGCTTCCAAAGAACCCTTAAGGTCACCGGCCATGAATTTCTCATAAATGTCCACACACAGCCGTGGTGCCACATTGGCACAGGAAGCGATGGAACCGACAGCCCCATAACACAATGCGCCATAAATAAGTGTATCTCTGCCGACCATGACATCAAAATTATCCATATCTTTTGTCAGGCGAATATAATCTGCAGTCAGCGTTAAATCACCGCTGGAATCTTTGATGCTGACAATATTAGGCACCTGTGCCAGTTTGGCAACTGTTGCCGCAGTCAGATTAACGCCGGTTTTAGGAGGATTGTTGTAGAGCACCACCGGCAATGAGGTATTGTTGGCAATCGTTGTATAGTGTTTTATGAGCTGATCTTGGTTAGGAGTAATAAACATTGGCGTGAGTACCGAAACGGCGTCTACCTTACATTCTTCCGCCAACTGGGTCAACTCAACACTTTCCCTGGTGGTAATCCCGTTAGTGCCGGCATAGATAGCTACCCGGCCTTTGTTCTCATCCATGACAACCTGAAAAACTTCCTTCTTTTCTTCCGGTGTCATGCCATAAAATTCCCCTGTCGTACCGACAATAAACAAACCATGCACCCCGCCGGCAATCAGATAATTTACCAGCTTGCGGGTTGCCTTTTCATTGAATTTTCCCTCCGGCGTAAGTGGTGTAATCATCGCCGGAATAATACCCTTGGGTTTAAAAGCTGTACTCATGACATCTCTCCTTACTATCCTTATTTTCATCGACCGGCAGCCTAACCTCATGTTAGCAAGCCAGCGTTTTGTGATTTATAAGATGATTATTTAATTTCAATATGTGAAATTAAATTTTATTATTAAAAAGTATTCTGCATTATTTCGCAAATTCCTCTCTCTTTTTTTAAATTTTTCTTACTTTTCATTAAAAACAGTTAATAAAAATAAAAGAGTGTCAGGCATACACCTAACACTCTGTATTCAGTCAGTTATTTTTTTGATCAGGTAATAGGCGCAGGGTTGAACAGACACAAGTCATTATGAAGTCCCCAATGATCAGCCCAGGTCTCTTTGCGGCCGCTGGCTACCTCCAAAATCAGCCGGAAGATTTCCCAGCCCACGTCCTCAATAGTAACTTCACCGGCAGCGATACGCCCGGCATTGACATCAATCAGGTCCGGCCATTGTTCCTTCAGCGCATTGCGTGTACCAACCTTGATAACAGGTGCCATTGCTAAACCATAAGGTGTCCCACGACCAGTAGTGAATACCTGCAAATGAATCCCGGAAGCCAGTTGACAGGTGCCGCAAACAAAATCACTGGCCGGTGTTGCTGCATAGATAAGGCCTTTTTGTTTAACCTTTTCGCCAGGTGACAACACACCGACAATTGCCGATTTTCCCGATTTCGCAATTGATCCCATAGCTTTTTCTACAATATTGGCAAGTCCGCCTTTCTTATTGCCTGGCGTTGTATTGGCGCTGCGGTCGACCTCACCAAGTTCAAGGTAGCGGTCGTACCATTTCATTTCGCGGATTAATGCCTGCCCTACTTCTTCACTAACAACACGCGGTGTCAAAAGATGCACAGCATCGCGTACTTCGGTGACCTCCGAAAATATCACGGTAGCACCGGCGCGCACCAACAGATCGGCCGCAAAACCTACTGCCGGATTGGCGGTTACCCCTGATAAGGCATCACTGCCGCCGCATTGCAGGCCAATGACCAGCTCTGAAGCCGGACAGGTAACGCGTTTTCGCTGATTAAGACGTTCCAGCCGCACTTTTGCTTCCTGCAAAATTTTCTGGATCATGGCGTCAAAACCCTTATGGTCTTGCAGGCAAATAATGTCACCTTTATCGCAGCCAGGAACAACTCTCTCGGGCGCTAATTTTTCACACCCCAGGCCAATAACTATGACTTCGCCGCCGAAATTCGGATGTGTTGCCAGGTTTTGAATTGTCCTGATCGGCACAACGGCTTCCGGGGCATTAATGGCCACACCACAGCCGTAGCCATGGTTAAGAGCCACAACATCATCGACATTTGGATAATTAGGAAGCAGTTCGGCTTTAATGCGTTTTACCGCCTGATTTAATACGCCTGCCACACATTGCACACTGGTGCTGATGCCCAAGAGATTTTTGGTACTGACACTGCCATCCGGATTGCGATACCCCTCAAAAGTATACCCTTCTAAAGGCGCCAGAGCTTGAGGCACCTTATTGCTCAAGGGAAGCTCGTCCAGTTCCGGCGCGGTCGGCAATTTAACCAGCGATTCTTCAATCCAGCTGCCAGCCTTTATATCCTGTGCCGCATAGCCGATTACTTCATTATAGCGGAGGATGGGATCTCCTTTTTTCAGATCACCTAAGGCTACCTTATGGCCTTGTGGGACATGCTCCAAAAGCGTAAGACTACTTACAAAAACCGTCCCCGCAGGCAAACCGCCATCATTGGCAACAACCGCAACATTATCAGCCTCATCCATTTTTATATACAGGGGTGCTTGTGCATTTTGTTCCATAACAACCATCCTCTCTCCTTATCTTATTAGCCTGTCAGTTATCTATTCAAATATGAAAGCAACTCAGAGTTAACTTAACAATATTGCAATATCTATGCCAATATTCACATCAAGCCAATTGCCACTAATCCTGGGAATTCCTTGCCACAATCGCAGCTTCTCTCACGACATTTGTAGCACAATTAACACAATTGTTGCATTCAAAAACCGAACAAGTTACAATGAAACTAAGTAAGTCAGCAACGGTAAGGAGCGTCATTATGTCAAAAATCGCTTTTATTGCACCTGATAAATATCTTTTTTTGCAGGGAAAAAAAATCGTACACGACTTAAACCTTGATGATCAGGTTGATTTCTACCTGGCACGACTTGACCGCGCAGTTAGACTTGCCAAAGAACTCGAAAACAAAGATATTGACGTAATCGTCTGCCGCGGCGGTACAGCCCATCTTATTATAAAATCCGGGATCAAAATCCCCGTAGTAGAAATCGCCATCACCGGCCAGGATTTAGCCCAGGTATTCTATGAAGCCAAACAGCTTACCGGACTTTCCCGCCCCAAAGTTGCTATGCTGGCATTTAAAAATATGATTGACAACATTGAGGTTCTCAGCAAAATTTTCGACATCAACCTAACCATTTATCCGCTCGAAGAAACAGATGACATCGCGGCAAAAGTAGCAGAAGTCGCCAAAACAGACACCGATATAGCGGTCGGCGGCATAAAAACAACACTCCTGTCCAAGCAGGCAGGCCTAAAAATCCTCCCAGTCCGTTCAGGCGACTTTGCCGTTCGCGCCGCCTTCATCGAAGCGCAACGCATCGCACTCGCCAGAAAAATCGAAAAAGAACAGGCACTAAAATTTAAAGCCCTGATTGATTATTCCATCGAAGGCATCATTAGCATTGACCAAAACAAAACTATTACCGTTTTCAATCCCACTGCCGAACAACTATTAAAGCGTCCGGCCAACGAGGTTTTAGGGCAAAAACTCGACTCAGTCTTAACGGTTATTGATGTATACCCCAGCTTGGTTAACGGACAGCAGATTCTCGGCCAAAATATTATGCTTGACCAGATTTGGCTCAGCTTCAATATTGCGCCTATCAAGTCTAAGCAAACAATCATTGGTGCCATGATCACCTTTCAGGACGTTACCCGCATCCAGGAAATTGAAGCTAAAATCCGCAACGACGTATTAGCCAGAAAACTGACCACCAAATACCGGTTCACCGACATTTTGGGAACTTCGCCGCAATTGTCGGAAGTCAAACGCATCTCCCAGGAGATCTCGGCTGTTGATGCCACCGTGTTGATTTCAGGCGAATCAGGTACAGGCAAAGAACTGTTTGCCCAAAGCATTCATACCCAGAGTCACCGACGCAACGGTCCGTTTGTCGCTGTCAACTGTGCTGCCCTGCCGCCCAATCTGTTAGAAAGCGAGTTATTCGGCTATGTTGAAGGTGCCTTTACCGGCGCCACCAAGAAAGGCAAACAGGGCTTGTTCGAAATGGCTCACCGCGGCTCCATCTTCCTTGATGAAATTTCCGAGATGGATAAATACGGTCAAAGCCGCTTGCTGCGAGTGCTGCAGGAAAAACAAGTCATGCGCCTTGGCGATGATAAATACATCCCGGTTGACGTCCGGATCATTGCCGCCACCAACAAAAACTTACTGCAACTTGTTAAGCAGGGTGAATTTCGCCAGGATTTATTTTACCGCCTTAAAGTTCTCACCATCAATTTGCCGCCTCTACGTAAACGCAGCGGTGATATACAAGTCCTTACTGAGCATTTTCTTACCCATTTCAACCGCCAGTATTCAAAACATCTCAGCCTGACAGCAAACGCGTATAATAAGTTAGCTTCCTACGACTGGCCGGGAAATGTACGGGAACTTATGTATTTTATCGAACGACTGGTAGTCATTTGTAACGAAAATATAATTACCGACAACGTAATCGGCAAGTATTGGGACGAAAGTATGGACGAGACTGTACTCCCTGCTACCATACCTACTTTCGCCCCCTCTGACAGCATCACCGAACAGTCCGAAGAAACCAGAATCAGAACCGCCCTCGCCCAAAATGCCGCCAATATTAGCAAGGCAGCAACCCAGCTCGGCATGGACCGCAGTACCTTATACCGCAAACTCAAGTGTTATAAGATCGAAGTCAGTAAGCGGTATTAACCGGCCTTACTGTTCTGAGGGCAGTAAATACGATACCCTTACACAAAGGCAAAAACCCATCTATATCGCAACACCTGCCGATATAGATGGGTTTTACGTCTTTATTCAACTTCCGTCATTCACACCCGCACTTATGTCCATGCCAAACATGCTTACACTTGCACATCCATTCCTGCACTTCATTGAGTGTCTCATCAAGCCGTTGGAATGTTGTCCGGTCGTCATAACTTCGGTTAAATCAGAAGTTACCTTTTAAAAATTAAAGATAAGCAATCACTTTCCACCTTTATTGTTTAGCCAATATCTTATACTTTTCCAATCTTTCTTTGGCATCTTGCTCGGTTTTTTCAAATAGAGCTTCCGCCGCATCAGGGAATTGCTGTTGCAGGGCT